>Ga0137326_1000270_pt1 | contig 18674 bp, 15 predicted proteins | sample EasRivERMZT500_2_FD_102292 | JGI IMG/M metagenome (GOLD analysis project Ga0137326, IMG submission 102292) | Soil microbial communities from meander-bound floodplain in the East River, Colorado, USA - East River MetaG ERMZT500_2 | ecosystem: Environmental > Terrestrial > Soil > Floodplain ... | reverse complement strand
CCAGCGCTTCCAGGCGCGAAATGACCTCTCCGACGATGTTGTTAGGCGTCGAGGCCCCGGCCGTCAGACCCACCGAAACGGCCCCCGCCGGCAGCCAATTCGGTGTCACGGCTTCCGGAACGAGGGTAGTCGAAGGGGCGCCGATAGGGCGGTGCCGGATCTCGGTGGCCGAGACGAGGCAGTCCGGCTCCGCGATGTGGAACGCCGGCGCGCGCTCGGCACAAATCCGGGCCAGATTGCAGGTGTTGCTGCTGTTGTAGCCGCCGATGACGACGGCCAGATCCACGGGGTGCGTGTCCAGCATGGCGACCACGGCATCCTGGCGTTCCTGGGTGGCGCTGCAGATGGTGTCGAACGCGCGGAATCTCGTCTTCAGCTCGGCTTCGCCGTGCCGATCGGCCATGGCCTCGCGGAACATCTGGCCGATCCGCAGCGACTCGGTCATGAGCATCGTGGTCTGATTGGCGCAGCCCACGCGCTGAAGGTGCTCGCGCGGACTGAAGCCCGGGGAGACCGCCTCGCCAAACCGCGCGACGAACGCCGCCGGATCGCCGTCCTGCCGGATGAAGGCGCACGCCGCCGCGGCCTCGTCTTCGTCGCGGACCACCAGGAAGTGTCCTCCGGGGTATTGCGTCGCCTGAGAGGCGGTGGCGCGCGTCTCCTCGTGAGTCATCTTGCCGTGAATGACCGACGTGAAGCCGTCCTGCGCATACCGGCGCACGTTCTTCCAGACGTTGAGCACCGAGCCGCACGTCGTGTCGACGAGCGTGCACCCGGATCGCTCGAGCGCCGCGAGCTCGCCGATCGACACGCCGAACGCCGGCAGGATGACGACGTCGTCCGGCCCGAGCGACGCCTGCTGCTCGTCCGGATCCGTCAGGAAGCGGATGTCGAGCGCGCGCAGCCGATCGTTGACGTGCGGGTTGTGGATGATCTCGCCGGTCAGAAACACCCGGCGGTCGGGGAACCGTTTGCGCGTCTGGTACGCGTAGTCCACGGCGCGATCGACGCCGTAGCAGAATCCGAATTCACGGGCGAGATGAATCGTCAGCCGGCCGGAGCGGCGCACGAAGTCCGACGCCCGGAGCTCGTCCACGATACGGCTGTGATAGGCCGCCGCCAGCTCGTGGGCGACGGCCTCTTTCATGTCGAGGCCCTTGCGAAAGATGATCGGCGGCAAGTCGTCAGCGACCGCCGCGGGCGCTCGTCTGCACCAGGCGCGGCGTGATCTCGTCGAGCGCCTCCAGCGAGCGCAGCGTCAACGCGTCGTCATAGTCGTGCTTGAGGGACGCCCGGTTGTTCGCGACGGCAGGCTCGGACACCGGCGGCTCGGCGAGGTTCGCATCGGCGGCCGAAGCCGGCGGCGCCGCCAGGCGCGCGCTGACCTGTCCGCCCACGACGCCGACGATCAGGCCGGCGGCCGCGGCGATGGCGACCCAGGACGCGGCGACGCGGCGGCCCGAGGCCGGTTCATCGACGCGCGCCGTATGGCGCGGGAAGCTGATGACGCGCGAGGGCTCATCGAGCTGCTCGAGCTTGCGGAGAATCTGGGCGCGCTGCGCGGCCAGCTGCTCCGGCGGGAAGGCGGCGTCGGCCGACTCGAGGCCGATCTCGCGCGTGTCGTCCAGCCAGCGGCTGAGATCGACGGCGCGGGAGGCGCAGATGTCGCAGCGATCGAGATGCGCCGGCCGGTTGCCCGACATCACGGCGTCCACGATCGTCCGTTCCGAAAGGTGTCCCTGCCGAAGAATGAGGTCAGCGAACCGCACGATGGATCCTCCTGCCCGCTTGCGCGGGATCTGCCGGCTTCGCCAGGAGCGACCGAAGTCGCCGAATGGCGCGGAAGAGATGCACGCGAACCGTCGACTCGTTCAGCCCCGTCATGGTGCTGACTTCGCGGGACGAACGGCCTTCAAAGTGACTCAGCATGAAAACCAGCCGCTGCCGCTCGGGCAGCTTCGAGAGCGCGCCATTCAACTGCCGCCGCCGCTCGGACGCCAGCACCTGATCTTCCGGGCTCGGGCCGCGCGACGGTAAATAGTCCGCCGGGTTGCGCTCGTTGCCCGACGGGTCCAGTGGCGTGGGAGCAATCCACCGCTCGCGGCGCTTGCGCGCCTTGATCCGGTCCAGGCATCCATTGATCAGGATCCGCGTGAACCAGACTTCGAACGGCAGCTCCTCCCGGAACGTGCCGATGTGCAGGTACGCCTTGATGAACGCATCCTGCACGGCCTCATCCGCGTCGGCCGCGTCGCGCACGTAGTGAAACGCGATGCGCAACGCCCGGCGCTGATGCCGGCCGACCAGCTCGGCAAAGCGCTCCCGGGCAGCCGCCAGCTTGCCGGCCGCCTGCAGGGCCTTTACTTCGACCGCCACGCGGGCGTCGGCTTCTTTGGCGCTCACGGGCGGCTGGCTGGCTCCTGTCATTGGGATACGTCTGCGGTAGCGACGTGTTTACGATTCTACAGGTTCCGGGTTCCGGGTTCCGGGGTTCCGAGGTTCCGGAGTGCTGCTGGCAGGTTCCGGGGTGCCGGGTTCGGGGGTTCCGGGGTGCCGGTTTCGGTTCTGGGCGCTAGCGTCCCTCAACCAATGTTCCCTGAAAGTACGCCGCCAATATCGCGTCTGTGGACTCTCCGCGTCTGGCGCGGGCGGCGGCCCCGGCCTGGCACAACCCGACGCCGTGGCCGAATCCGGAGCCTTCGAAGGCATACGTCGAGCCGGACCGCGTGATCGACATGCGTGTGCTCTGGATCGTGCGGACGCCGAGCGCCCGCACGATCGCCGTGCGGAAGTCTTCGCCGCGCACGGCGTGTGGCGTGTCGCCTTCAAGGGTGACCTGCCGGGCGCGGCCGCTTTCGTCGCGCGCCGTGATCGCGATGCCGGTGAGCGAGCGGCCCACGTCCGTCCGCGTGTCGCCGGCCAGCGCGGATCGCAGGGCCGCGGCCGTGGCGGACCACTTCCACCGGCGATGCACCGACGGGTCGAGGTCATCCTGGCGCGGCATCAGGTACGGGACCGACCTGCCGCCCCAGACGGCCTCGGCCGACGCCGTGGCGCCGCCGCAGTCGGCGTGGAAGAGCGCCTCGGCCGGGCGGTGCGCGTAGCTCAGGATCTGGCCGGCGGTCTGCCGCACGGCCTCGCGGGCGAGGGGCGTGAGCTTCGACGTCCGGATGCGTGCCGGGTCGTAGACCTGGCAGTGCGTGGTGTCGCAGAGGTCGAAGCCCTCGGCGCGGTGGCGCCCCAGCCGCGCGGTGGCGTAGGAGCGCGCGACGATGGCCTGCACTTCGAAGATGCGCCGCGCCACGGCGGCGGGCTCCGCCGGCGGCGCGACTTCCGCCAGCACGGTGGCCAGCACGTAGTCGTCGAGCAGGACGTTGGCCACCCGCCCGGCCGAGCGGACCGTGATCTCGCGGGGCAGCTCGAGTGGCGGCGGCTCGGGCACCCGCGGCGGCGCGCAGGCCGAAATGAGCGGGACTAGAATGCACGCGATGCCGAGTGAGGAGCTGCGCGCGCTCCGCGAGGAGCTCGAGCGGACGCGCCGGGAGCTGCACGACGCCACGGAGCGTCTCCGCGATGCCGAGGCCCAGCTGGTCCAGGCCGGCCGCCTGAGCGCCCTCGGCCAGCTCGTAGCCGGCGTCGCGCACGAGATGAACAATCCCCTCAGCAGCGTCATCGGATATGCGCAGCTCGTCCACCAGCAGCTCGTCAAGCGGCCCGCGCTCGCCGAGCAGGCCACCGACCTCCTGCCGGACGTCGGCCACATCATCTCCGAAGCCGGCCGCGCCGCGCGCATCGTCCGCAACCTGCTGCTCTTCGCGCGGCGCCAGAGCGCCACGCCCAGCTTCCAGGACATCGAGTTCCTTTGCGATCAGATCGTCGAGCTGCGCTCCCATGATCTGCGCCTGAACGGGATCGAAATCAAGACTTCTTTCGCGCCCGACCTTCCAGCCGTGCTGGCCGACGGATCGCAAGTGCAGCAGGCGCTCCTCAATCTCGTGCTCAACGCCGAGCAGGCCGTCGCGAAGAGCGCGACCCGCCACATCGAGGTGTCGGTGCTGGCCGAGCCGGGTTGCGGCACGGTCCTCATCGAAGTCCGTGACTCCGGCGAAGGGATCGATCCCGAGAGTCTCTCGCGCGTGTTCGATCCGTTCTTCACGACGCGTCCGTCCGGCGAGGGCACGGGCCTCGGTCTGAGCATCGCCTCGAGCATCGTGCGCGAGCACGGCGGCCAGATCTGGGTGCAGAGCGAGCCGCACGTGCGCACCTCGTTCTTCGTCCGATTACCGGCCTCCGATGACGCGGCCGATATGGGGAGCGGCCTCGTGATCGTTCTGCACGACGACGAACGCGTGCGCACGTCGCTCGCGGCGACGTTCACGGGCTGGGGTTTTCGAGCGAGGGCGGCCGAGTCCATCGCGGCGGTCCTCGCGGACGGCGGACCCGCGCCGGCGATCCTCGTCGCGGATGCCGCGGCCGTGCGGCGCGACGCGGCGCAGTGGGAGCTGGCGTGGGAACGGTGGGGGAATCGGGCGGGCCTCATCGGCGTGACCACATCGGCGAGCGAGGATCCCGCCGAGCTCCGGCTGCGCGGCCGTGCCGACGCTATCGTGGTGCCGGACGGGGATTTATGCGTGTTGCGGCGCGCGATCGGCGCCGCCCTCCGGCCCGCGCCGCGGGCCGAACCGCGGGCCGAATAGAATAGGTCCTTGTTTTTGGAGGGTTGAGGCGGTATGACGCAGGGCGGTCGGACGGTCGGGGTGAGCGCAATCGGCATCGAGGGCGCGGCCGCCGTGCATTGGAATCTGAGCGTCGCGGCTCTCTACGAGGAGGCGGTCCGGCGCCGCGAGGGCATCATCTCCGTCGAGGGTCCGATCGTCTGCAGCACCGGCCAGCACACGGGCCGCTCGCCCAACGACAAGTTCATCGTCAAGGAATCGACGAGCGAGTCGCACGTCGCGTGGGGCAAGGTCAACCGGCCCATCCCGGCGGCGGCGTTCGACGGCGTGCTCGAGCGGATGGAAGAGTACCTGCGCGGCAAGGAGCTGTTCGTCCAGGACTGCTACGCCGGCGCGGACCCCGCGTACCGGCTGCCGATTCGCGTGATCACCGAGCGCGCGTGGCACAACCTGTTCGCCCGCCATCTGTTCATCTCGGAGCCCGACGCGGCCGTGCGCGCGCGGCACCAGCCCGACTTCACGGTCGTGGACGTGCCGAGCTTCACGGCGCGCGCGTCCACCGATCACACGAATTCCGAGACCTTCATCCTGGTGAACTTCGAGCGGCGTCTCGTGCTCATCGGCGGCACGAACTACGCCGGCGAAATCAAGAAGTCGATCTTCACGGTGATGAACTACCTGCTGCCGCTGCGCGACGTCATGCCGATGCACTGCTCGGCGAACGTCGGCTCAGGCGGCGACGTCGCGCTGTTCTTCGGGCTGTCGGGGACGGGCAAGACCACGCTCTCGAGCGACCACAGCCGGCGGCTCATCGGCGACGACGAGCACGGCTGGAGCGCGAACGGCGTCTTCAACTTCGAGGGCGGCTGCTACGCCAAGATGATCCGGCTGTCGGCCGAGGCCGAGCCCCAGATTTACGCGACGACGCGCCGGTTCGGCACCGTGCTGGAAAACGTCACGTGCGATCCGACGACGCGCCGGCTCGATCTGAACGACGATCGCGTGACGGAGAACACCCGCGGCGCGTACCCGCTGGAGTTCATCGACAACGCGGTCCCATCGGGCCAGGCCGGGCATCCCGCCAACATCGTCATGCTCACCTGCGACGCGTACGGCGTGTTGCCGCCGATCGCGCGCCTGACGCCGGCCGGCGCCCTGTACCACTTCCTGTCCGGGTACACGGCCAAGGTCGCCGGCACGGAGCGCGGGGTGACCGAGCCCAAGGCGACGTTCAGCACCTGCTTTGGTGCGCCCTTCATGGTGTGGGATCCGAACCGGTACGCCGAGCTGCTGCGCGCCCGCATCGCGAAGCACAACGCGCGCGTCTGGCTGATCAATACGGGCTGGACGGGCGGGCCCTTCGGCGTGGGCAAGCGCATGAAGATCGCGCACACGCGCGCGATGATCGACGCGGCGCTGTCGGGCCAGCTCGACACCGTGCCGTACACGGCCGATCCGATCTTCAACCTGTCCGTGCCGTCCGTCTGTCCGGATGTGCCGCCGGACGTGCTGAACCCGCGCTCGACGTGGCCGGATGCCTCGGCGTACGACGCGCAGGCGAAGAAGCTCGCGGCGATGTTCGCCGAGAACTTCAAGACATTTGCCGCCACGGCCGCCGCCGACGTCCGCGAGGCGGGTCCGCGCGGCTGAGGTGATGGAAGCCGTCATCGGCCTCGAGATTCATGCCCAGCTCCTGACCGCCACCAAGATCTTCTGTGGCTGCCGCACGGCGTACGGCGCCGCGCCTAACACCGCCATCTGTCCGGTCTGCGCGGGCCTTCCGGGCGCGCTGCCCGTCCTCAACCGCCGCGCGGTCGAGCTCGGCGTGATGGCGGCGCTCGCGCTCCACTGCGAGGTGCAGCCGTCGTCAGTCTTCGCGCGAAAGAACTACTTCTATCCCGACCTGCCGAAGGGCTATCAGATCTCCCAGTACGATCGGCCGCTCGCGACGCGCGGGTGGCTGCAGGCGGCGGGCGGCCCGCGCGTCGGCATCACGCGCGTGCATCTCGAAGAGGACGCCGGCAAGTCGCTCCATCACGGGTTTCCGGATTCCGATCGGGCGACCTACCTCGACTTCAACCGCAGCGGCGTGCCGCTCATCGAGATCGTCACCGAGCCGGACCTGCGCTCGGCGGCCGACGCGGCCGCGTTCTTCGCGGAGCTGCGCGAGATCCTCGTCACGCTCGGCGTCTCCGACGGCAACATGGAGGAGGGCAGCCTCCGCTGCGACGCGAACGTGTCGCTCCGTCCGGCCGGCTCGGCGGGTCTCGGCACCAAGGCGGAAGTGAAGAACGTCAACTCGTTCAAGTTCCTGCAGAAGGCGCTGGAGTTCGAGATCGTGCGGCAGAACAAGGTCATCGCGTCGGGCGGCGCCGTGCGCCAGGAGACGCGGCTGTTCGACAGCTCGACCGGCGAGACGCAGTCCATGCGCAGCAAGGAAGAAGCGCACGACTACCGCTACTTTCCGGAGCCGGATCTGCCGGTGCTCGTCGTGGAGCCGGCGTGGGTCGAGGCGATTCGCGGCCGCCTGCCCGAGTTGCCCGACGCGCGACAGGCGCGATTCGTGGACGCGTACGGCTTGAGCGCGTACGACGCCGAAGTGCTCGTCCGTCTGATTCCCGGCGGCGCCGACTTCTTCGAGGGCACGGTGCGCGCGGGCGCCGCGCCGAAGTCGGCGAGCAACTGGATTCAGGGCGAGCTGCGGCGCCAGCTCAAGGCCGACAACCTCGAGGACGCGTCGGCCTCGCGCGTGCAGCCGGCCGCGCTGGCGGCGCTCGCGGGCATCACCGATCGCGGCGAGGTCTCGAGCTCGGTCGCCAAGGAAGTGTTCGGCAAGATGTGGACCTCGGGGCGATCCGCCGCCGACATCGTTCGAGACGATGGGCTCGCGCAGATCGGCGACGAGGCGGCGCTCTCCGCCGTCGTCAGCCGCGTGCTGGCCGCGAACCCCGATGCGGTGGCGCAGGCGCGCGAAGGTAAGACCAATGTGGTCGGCTTTCTCGTCGGCCAGGTGATGAAAGCCAGCGAGGGCCGCGCCAATCCGAAGGTCGTGAGCGACCTGATTCGCAGGGGAATCGAACGCGTTTGACAGCGGTGCGACGTACGCCTAGACTGAAGTTGCCTGCGACGATGAGCTTGAAGATCCGCTCGACCTCCGTCGACCCGGTAGCTCAGGCTCGTCCCCTTCCCCTTTACGGTCCCATCTGCCAGTGCCGCGTCGAGTTCTTCCGGGAAGAGTTCTTCAAACATCGACAGTGTCTGGAACGGCAGCGGGAGTACTACTCAGAAGTCGCCATGGCGCAGGCCGAGAACGCCCTCTCCAGAATCCTTCAAGAAATCGAACAACTTTGTCAGCGAGACGATGCCTGCGAGGTCGTGGGGCAGTTGCTGCGCCAGTTGGATGCAGTGACGAAACTGTCAGCCTGGACCGAGCCTGAGAACCTGCACTAAAGGGGTCGTACCTCGATCTGTGGAAAACTCAGGGGACTTCGTCGATAGAGGTGTCCCTCGAAGATCAGAGCAGGGGGTCGTACCTCGATCTGTTGAAAACTCAGGGGACTTCGCCGATAGAGGTGTCCCCTGAGTTTTCAACAGATCGAGGTACGACCCCATCTTATTTGACCCCGTCTTATTTGACGACTGTTGCCGTGAGCTCCACGGCGACCTTGCGATCCGTGCCGGGGTCGGCCGACTGAGAAATCAACGTCGGCTTTCCGCCTGTCACCATGAGACTGATCGACTGATTCAGGTTCGTGGTGGTCGCGGACCGATCCGGCATGTACTCGATCGTGATGAACACGTGAATGCGTCCGTCGGGTGCGACCCGGCTGTTGCCGTCCACGTTCAGCGTACCCACGTTGTTGGCGGAGCGGATGCGCCCGCTCTCGCCGTCCGCCATCAGCATCGAGACCACCTTCTTCTGCGTCTTTTCGGCGCTGTCGGTGATGGTCACGTCGAGGCGGACGTTCTGGGTGGGCATGTCGAACGTCCTCATACCGCGGCCGGCGGTGGGGGGCTGGTTGGGCTGCTGGCCCGCGCCGCGTCCGCCGCCGCGCCCTGGCGGCGGCTGTTGGGCCCCCGGTGGGACCGTGGCGGGCTGCTGGGCCGTGGGCGGGGGCGGAGGCTGCTGGCCCTGCTGCGCGGCGATCGGCGCGGCCAGTGCAAGCGCGAGCAGAGCAATCACAGACAATCGGCGCATGGGGTCTCCTAATCCCGGAAAGCACTTGACTCGACGTGGTGGGAACCTTCGCGAATACCACGTCGAGTCAAGTGCTTTCCGTGTGGCAAAACTCTGGGTCCTACCGCTCGTCGTCGATCTGCGGGATCGACGGCACCACGATCGGCGCGATGTCGAGCGGCCTGACACTCAATTGACTGATCGACAACCCTGCGGGTTGGATGTGCTCCAGTTCGAGCGCGGCGAGGTCCGCGAGGGCGGGAATGTTGCGCGCGCGCCATTCGACCAGCGCGGCGGACGGTTGCGGCGCGGCGGCACGGCGCGCAGCCGCCTTCGGCGCAGCGGCCTCGACGCTCACGGCCGGATCGGCCGGAGCGACGACAGGCACGGACGCCGAGCCGCCGCGTGCCACCGAAGACTGCGGCTCCGGCCTGCGCGACGGCTGGTTGACGCCCAACGCGATCGCCGCGACCACGACCGCTGCGGCGAGGGCCGCGCCACGCCAAAGTCCGCGGAGCGGATGAAGGCGGGCCGGCGGCGTCATCGACACCTGTTCCATGACCCGTGCGCGGAAGTCCGCTGCCGGATCGGCCGCGGTCATGTCGCGCGCGACATCGTCGATCATCTGGTGCCAGGCGTGCGTGTTCACTTCAGTCCCTCTGAGCGGGCAATCAGGAGGCGGCGGGCTTCGGCGACTCGCCACTTCACCGTGCCGAGCGGCACCCGCAGCATCGCGGCGATCTCCTCGTACGAATGGTCGCCGCTCGCGGCGAGCAGCAGCGTGTCGCGCAGCTTCGGCGTGAGCCTTTCAATCTCGGCACGCACGCGGCGCGCCGCGTCGCTCGCGATCGCCCGCGATTCCGGATCGGCCGCCGGTTCGGCGAGATTGGTCATGGGATCGTGGCCTACGAGAGACTCTGCGACAGGCGCGGAGCGCTGGCGCCACAGCACCAGGCGGCGGCGCCGGTCCAGCGCTTTTCGCCAGACGATGGTCAGCAGCCAGGTGCGGAACTGCGCGTCGCCGCGGAACGTCGCGAGCCGCCGCCAGGCCATGACGAACGCGTCCTGCGCGGCATCTTCGGCGTCGGCGCGGGAGCCCAGGGCGGCCATGGCCGCGCGAAGCACCGCCCGTTCGTGCATGGCGACCAGGCGGCCGAACGCCGCCGCGTCCCCGGTCTGCGCCTGGCGGACGAGCAGCGAGACATCGGGACTCTCGCGGCACACGGCCTCGCCGGTGGCGGCGGGCACCTGCGTTTCGTCCGAAGGCAGCGTCAAGAAATTGGCGACGGCAACCGTCATTTCACAAACACTGCGGGGACCGCTTGACGGGCTGTGGTAACTCATTGGGCCGCCCACCACAGCCAGTCAAGTGCGTCTCCGCTCAAGTAATAGACCTTAGCCGACCCAGGTCGGTTGGATTGGAAGGATAGACTTAGAAACCAATGCTTAGTGAAGAACAGATTCTGACGCTCGTCAGGGACAAGGTGGACCATCCGGCCACGGCCCGCGAGCTTCTGCAGGTGCTGCGCGTCCCACGGGACGAACGCGCGACCTTCAAGCGCCGCCTGCGCGCGCTGGTCGCGTCGGGCGCGCTGGTGGAAATCCGCGGCAATCGCTTCGGCCTCCCGGATCGCATGAACCTCGTGGTCGGCCGCGTGGCCACCAATCCGCGCGGGTTCGGCTTTGTCGAGCCGGAGGCCTCGGATCCGGACGGCCCGGGCAGCATCTTTATTGCCGGCAACAACCTCAATCAGGCGATGCACGGCGATCGCGTCGTCGTCCGCGTGGAGCGCCAGCAAAACGGCGATCGCGCCGAAGGCCGCATTCTTCGCATCCTCGAGCGAGGCACGGAGAAGATCGTCGGGCGGTACGAAACCGGCGATGCCGGACTCGGGTATGTCGTCCCGTTCGATCGGCGGCTCATCATGGACGTCCAGGTGCCGCGGGGCGAGACGAAGGGCGCGACGCCGGGTGACATGGTCACGGTCCAGATCACCAGCTGGCCCACGGCGACGCGGCCCGCGCTGGGACGCGTGATTGAAGTGATCGGCCGGCTCGACGAGCCGGGCGTGGACACGCAGGTGATCATCCGGAAGTACGGGCTGTCGGACGAGTACCCGGAGGCCGCCGTGGCGGAAGCCCGGCGGCTTGGCGGCACCGTGCGCGAGCGCGACCTCGACGGCCGCACCGATTTCCGCGGCGTGCCGATCGTGACGATCGACGGTGAGCACGCGCGCGACTTCGACGACGCCATCTCGCTCGATCGGCTGCCGAACGGCAACTTCTGGCTGGGCGTCCACATCGCGGACGTCTCCCACTATGTGGCCGAGGGCAGCCCCCTCGATGGAGAGGCGTACGAGCGCAGCACGTCGGTCTACTTTCCCGAGCGCGCCGTCCACATGTTTCCGGAGGCGCTCGCCACGGGACTCTGCAGTCTCAACCCGCACGTGGATCGGCTGGTCCAGTCGTGCCTGATGGAAGTCGATCGCCGCACCGGGCAGGTGGTGCGCCACGAGATCCATGACGGCGTCATCCACAGCCGCGAGCGGATGACCTACACGGCCGTGAACGCGATCCTGACCGATCGCAATCCCGAGATGATGGAGCGGTACCGGCCGCTGATTCCGCTGTTCGAGCGCATGCACGAGCTGTTCGAGCTGCTGAACGCGCGGCGGCGCCGGCGCGGGTCGATTGACTTCGATCTGCCGGAGCCGCAGATCATCCTCGACGTCAAAGGCCTCGTCGAGGACATCACCCGCAGCGAGCGCAACGTCGCGCACCGGCTGATCGAGGAGTTCATGCTCCTGGCCAACGAGACGGTGGCCGCCCATCTCGAATCGCGGGAGATCCCGACGGTGTACCGCGTGCACGAGCAGCCCGACCCGGCCAAGGTGGAGATCTTCGAAGAATTCATCTCGACGCTGGGCTACGCGCTGGCCGGGAGCGAAGAGCGTCTCGAGCCGCGCAACTTCCAGCGGCTGGTGGAGAAGACGCGCGGCAAGCCGGAGGAAAAGCCGATCGCGTTCCTCATGCTGCGGACCATGCAAAAGGCGCGGTACGACCCGGCAAACCTGGGCCACTTCGGCCTCGCGGCCGAGGCGTACACGCACTTCACCTCGCCCATCCGCCGCTATCCCGATCTGATCGTGCATCGCGCGCTCCGCGAGTCGCGCCGCGGCATGAACGAGGAGCGGCGAGCCGATGCGGCCGCTGATCTGCCTGACGTCGCTCGCCACACGTCCGAACGCGAGCGGCGCGCCACCGATGCCGAGCGCGAGCTCGTGCAATGGAAGAAGGTGCGGTTCATGACCGACAAGGTCGGCGATGAATTCGAAGGCTACGTCACGGGCGTCAGCGCCTTCGGCCTCTACGTCGAGCTCATCGAGCATTTCGTGGAAGGCATGGTGCACGTCTCGACCATGGCGGACGACTACTACCGGTTCGTCGAGCGCGCGCACGTGTTGCGAGGCGAGAAGAACGGCCGGGTCTACCGGCTCGGCGATCGCGTCAAGGTCCAGGTCGTGCGCGTGGATCTCGAGCGCCGGCAGATCGACCTCGGCCTCACGGAAATCCTCAATGCCGTCCGCTCGTCCGAGCGGAATCGGGGCAGCCGCCACAGCCAGGCGCGGCCGCGCACGGAGCGCCCGCCGCGTGACAAGGCGGGCCGCCCGCGTCAGGCCCGCAGCCGCAATCGCCGCCGGTCGCGCGCCCGCTGAGTGCGCCGGACGTGCCCGTCATCGTCATCGGCACGGCCGGTCACGTTGATCACGGGAAGAGCGCGCTCGTCAAAGCCCTCACGGGGACCGATCCGGATCGCCTGAAGGAAGAACAAGAGCGCGGCATCACGACGGATCTGGGGTTCGCGCACCTGGACGCCGGAGCGGTGACGCTGTCGTTCGTGGACGTGCCGGGCCACGAGCGGTTTGTGCGCAACATGCTGGCCGGCGCCGGGGGCATCGACGCGGTCCTCCTCGTCGTGGCGGCCGACGAGGCGGTCAAGCCCCAGACGCGCGAGCACTTCGACATCGCCCGACTCATCGGCATCGATCGCGGCGTGATTGCGCTCACCAAGGCGGATCTGGCCGACGCCGACATGCGCGAGCTGGCGGCGCTCGACGTGAAGGAGCTGGTCGCCGGGAGCTTTCTCGAAGGCGCGCCGATGATTTCGGTGTCGGCGAAAACCGGCGAGGGCTTACCGGCGCTCGTGGAGGCGCTTGCGGCGCAGGCGCGATCCGAGGCGCGTCAGGAACGCGCCGGCGTCGTCCGCCTTCCCGTCGATCGCGTGTTTCCGGTGAAGGGATTCGGCACGGTCGTGACGGGCACGCTGGTGTCCGGGGCGATCGCGGAGGGCGACGCGCTGGCGGTGCTGCCGGCCGGGCAGCGGGTCCGCATCCGCGGCATTCACGTGCACGGCCGTCCGGTGCCGGCCGTTCGCGCGGCGTCCCGCGCCGCGGTCAATCTGAGCGGCGTGGACGCGAGCGATCTGGCGCGTGGCGTGACGTTGTCGACACCCGGCGCGCTCGCCGTCACGCGTCGCGCGGATCTGCATGTCCGGTTGCTCGGGTCCGCGCCACCGCTCAAACACGGCGCGCGGCTTCGCCTCCATCACGGCACCGCGGATGCCGCCGCGCGGCTGCTCGTCGCGGCGGTGCGCGCGCCCGGTGGCGCGTGGCAACCGGCGCGTCCCGGCGATCTCGGTGTCGTCGTGCCGCCGGGCGGGGAAGCCTTCGCCCGCGTGCGCCTCGATCGATCGGTCGTCGTGACGCGCGGCGATCGCACGGTGCTGCGGCTGTCGTCGCCCGCCGTCACGGTCGGCGGCGCCCTCGTCCTGGATCCGGAGCCGCCGTCAGGGGGCGTCCGGCGCGCGGGCGCGTTTGCGCGGTTCGAACAACTGCAAAGCGCCACTGATGCCGCAACGCTCTGGCTTCGAGAGGCGGGCGGCGCGGGTCTCGATACCGCGATGTTCATCCGACGAGGCGGACTCGATGCGGCCGCCGCGGCCGAGCTGGCCGCCGGACTCGTCGCGAGCGGCGCGGCGGTCAGCAGCGGGACGCAGCTCTTCGACGGTCAGCTGGAAGCGGGCCTGGCGCAGCGCGTGCTGGGCGTCCTCGACGCGTTTCATCGTGAATCGCCGTCGGAACCTGGCGTGCCGCGGGAAGCGCTCCGCGAACGGGTCGCGGCCGGCTGGCATCCGGCCGTATTCGAGATGACGCTCGCGCGCCTGGCCGCGGAGGGCAAGCTCCGCGGCGCCGATCGGGTTGCGCTGGCGAGCTATCAGCCCGGACGATCGGCCGACGAAGAGCGCGCGCGGCAGGCGATTGAAGAGGCCATCCGGAGTGGCGGCCTCATGCCGCCGGAAGTCGCGGCGGTGGCGAGCCGGGTCCAGCTGGCGCCGGGCGCGGTCGAGCGGCTTCTGCAGGGACTGGTCCGCGATCGCCGGATCGCGCGGCTCGAGGGCGTGTACTTTCACCCCGACGCGCTGGAGCGCCTGAAATCAGAGGTGCGCGCCCTGAAAGCGGGCGCGTCCCTCGACGTGGCGGCGTTCAAGACGCGCTACGAGTTGAGCCGGAAGTTTGCGATCCCGCTGCTCGAATGGCTCGACCGCGAGCGGGTCACCAGGCGGGTGGGCGAGAAGCGAATCGTGATCTGACTCTACGGCTTGGCGCTCTTGTCTTCCGGTTCCTTCACGGCTTCCTTGAAGTTCTTCACGCTCTTGCCGATGCCCTTGGCGAGCTCGGGCAGCCGGTTCGCGCCGAACAGAAGAATCACGATAAACAGGATGATCAGCAGTTCCCAGATGCCGAAATTCATGGAATGACTCCTGCCGGGCTGCCGGTCCGGCGCAGGCCCAATTATACGAGGGGTGCGGCCGGGCGGTGACAGTCTTCGTCCAAACCTCTGGGGACGCCCGCCGGGTGGATGCGGAGGGGCTGCGAGGCCGGAAGGCACCCATCTTGCAGCAGGTTCCAACGAAACTTCTGAGGCGTTCCGTGGGTATACTGTCTCAGGCTAGTTCTTCACAAATGAATAGCGACCAGGCCGTGCTCCCGGGCGGATCGCCACCCAACGCTCAGCCGCCGAAACCGAGCGGCTCGTGGCTGGGGTCGCAGTCCGTCTTCGACACCCGTGACGAGCGCAAGCTCGGACGGGCGATGGGCGTCTCCATGATGATCCATGGCGGCATCCTGGCGCTGCTCCTCGTGGCGCTGACGGTCGCGCCGGAGCAGAGCGCGCAGTTGATGCAGGACCTGAAAGTCGTGTTCCTGAGCGAAGCGGGTCCCGGCGGTGGTGGCGGCGGCAGCCCGGCGCCCGCGCCCGCTAAGAAAATGGAAGTTCCGAAGCACGTGCCGCCGACGCCGGCGGTCGTCACGCCGGTCCCACAGCCCACAGTGCCTCCGCCTCCCGTGCCGATTCTGAACGCGCCGGTTGAGACGAGCGCGGCGTCGGTGCTGCAGGCGACCGGCACGTCGTCCGTTTCGCTGGCCGACATCGGCGGCGGCGGCCGGGGCCGCGGACTCGGCCGAGGCGCGGGCGACGGCGTCGGTGACGGCAAGGACAAAGGTTTTGGCGGCGGCGCCTACGCCCCCGGCGCCGGCGTGAACAACCCGCTCCTCCTCCAGGAAGAGAAGCCGAAGTACACGAGCGAGGCCATGCGCGCCAAGATTCAGGGCGTCGCCGAGGTGGAAGCCGTGGTGCTCGAGAACGGCCTCGTCGGCGAGGTGCGCATCCACAAGTCGCTCGACAAGGTCTTCGGCCTCGATCTCGAAGCGCTCGCCGCGGCCCGCAAGTGGCGCTTCCGTCCGGCCACCTTCCAGGGCAAGCCGGTGGCGTTCAAGGTCATCATTCAATTGGAGTTCCGGCTGCACTAACGAGAAAGTTCGAAGTTCGAAGGAAAGACAGCGCAAGCTGAAAACGGCCCGGCTGGTGAAAACCAGGCGGGCCGTTTCCTTTCGAACTTCGAACTTTCGGGTAGGGAAACTACCTCATTGACTCGTGGGCGGGTGAGGCGGATCATCGGGCCCCCACACTGGAGGCTTGATATGAGAGGACTACGGTTCATCGTTTCACTCGCGGTCCTGCTGGTCGGTTCGCTCACCCTGTCGGTCGGTGCCGGCCAGCACCAGGGAACCGCGGAGCTGCAGCTCGTCGAGGCCACGGTCGGCCAGGTGCTGAAGGCGCTGCAGACGAAGCTCGTGACCACCGAGCAGCTCGTCGGGATGTACCTCGATCGCATCGCCGCGTACGAGGATGCCGGTCCGGCGGTGAATGCCTACATCCATATCAACGCGAACGCGTTGCAGCACGCCCGGCTCGCCGATCAGTTCCGGCACCCCGGGATCGCCCGGCTTCCGCTCGAAGGCATCCCCGTGATCCTCAAGGACAACATCGACACCTTTGACATGCCGACCACGGCCGGCTCCGTGGCGCTCGCAGGATCCATCCCGCCGGACAACGCGACCATCACCAGGAAGCTGCGCGATGCCGGCGCGATCATCCTCGGCAAGGCGACGTTGACCGAGTTCGCCAACTTCATCGCCAATGGCATGCCCACTGGTTACAGCTCGCTTGGCTTGTTTGGCTTCAATCCCTACGACCCGCGTCCGCTGCCGGGCGGCGACGGCCGGCCCGTCCTGCAGACCGGTGGATCGAGCTCGGGCTCGGGCATTGCGGTCAACGCGAACCTCGCGATGCTTGCCGTCGGCACGGAAACGTCGGGCTCGATCCTCAGCCCCGCGAGCGCCAACGGTGTCGTCGGCATCAAGCCGACGGTCGGCCTCGTCAGTCGCGACGGCATCATTCCAATCACCGCCGATCAGGACACCGCCGGCCCGATCGCACGGACGGTCGAGGACGCCGCCCGGATGCTCGGCGTCCTGGCCGGGTTCGATCCCGCCGATCCGGCGACGAATCCCTGCCTCACGCCGGGGAACTGCTTCGACGACTACACGCAGTTCCTCGACAAGAAGGCGCTGCAGGGCGCGCGCATCGCCGTGCCGCCGTTCCCGAACAACCGCGCGGACATCATGAATGCCGCGATCGCAGAGCTTCGCGCGCAAGGCGCAACCGTGGAAACGATCCTGTCGGTGCCTGGTGGGCTCGGCATCTGTACCACCTTCCCGCCACCGGCCAACTGCTCGACGGTGCTGATGTACGGGCAGAAGCACGACCTCAACGCGTACCTCGCCGCCACTCCAGGGGCGCCGCGTCACACGATGGCCGAGATCATTGCGTTCAATAGCACCTTCGTTCCGCCGATGAAGTACGGGCAGGCGATTTTCATCGCGGCCAACCAGCTCAACACGAGCCCGGGCAGCCCCGACACCATTCGCTACCTCTCGGACCGTGCTCGGGACATCGCGGATTCCCGCGGCGCGCTGGATGCCGTGTACAACGGGCCCGACGGCATCAGGGGCACGGAGGACGACTTCGACGCCATTCTCGCCTCCGCGAACAGCTTCGCGGGCACGCCGGCGAAGGCAGGTTATCCGAGCATCACGGTGCCCGGCGGGTTCCTGCCGGCCACCGCCACCGTAGCCACCTTCCCGTCAGGCGTAACGTTCAGCGGACGCGCGTTCTCCGAGCCGCGTCTGATCGCGTTCGCCTACGCGTACGAGCAAGCGACGCACCATCGCCGTCCGCCGGCGAGCACGCCGCCGCTGCCGAGCGACTTCGTTCGCCGGCCCGGCAAGTAGCTCTGACGCTGGTTAAGTTCGAAGTTCAAAGTTCGAAGTTCAAAAGGAAACGGCCCGGCTGGCTTTCGCCAACCGGGCCGTTTCAGCGTGTGCTGCCTTCTCTTCGAACTTCGAACTTCGAACTTCTTTAGTACATTCCGCCCATGCCGCCGCCGGGGCCGCCGGCCGGAGCGTCCTTCTTCTCTTCCGGCAGCTCGGCGACCATCGCTTCGGTCGTGAGCAGCAGGGAGGCGATGGATGCCGCGTTCTGGAGCGCCGACCGGACGACCTTCGTCGGGTCGATGACGCCGGCCTTCGAGAGGTCCTCGTAGACGTCGGTGGCGGCGTTGTAACCGAAGGCCGGATCCTTCGATTCCCTGACCCGCTGGACGACGATCGAGCCCTCGACGCCCGCGTTCTGGGCGATCCAGCGCAACGGCGACTCGATGGCGCGCCGCACGATGTCGGCGCCCACCTTCTGGTCAGCCTCGAGCTTCAGGCTGTCGAGCGCCTTGGACGCGCGAAGCAGGGCCACGCCGCCGCCGGGCACGATGCCCTCTTCGACGGCCGCCTTGGTCGCGTGCATGGCGTCTTCGACGCGCGCCTTCTTCTCCTTCATCTCCGTCTCGGTCGCCGCGCCGACCTTGATGATCGCGACGCCGCCCACGAGCTTCGCCAGGCGCTCCTGGAGCTTCTCGCGGTCGTAGTCGGAGCTGGTGTCCTCGACCTGGGTGCGGATCTGCTTGACCCGGCCCTCAATCCCGGACTGCGTGCCGGCGCCTTCCACGATCGTCGTGTTGTCCTTGTCGATCGTGATCTTCTTGGCCTTGCCGAGGTCCTCGATCTTGATGTTCTCGAGCTTGATGCCGAGGTCCTCGGTGATGGCCCGTCCGCCGGTGAGGATCGCGATGTCCTCGAGCATGGCCTTGCGACGGTCGCCGAAGCCCGGCGCCTTGACCGCCGCGACCTGCAGCGTGCCCCGCAGCTTGTTCACCACGAGCGTGGCCAGCGCTTCGCCGTCCACGTCCTCGGCGATGATGACGAGCGGCCGGCCGCCGCGCGCCACCTGCTCGAGCAGCGGCAGCATGTCCTTCATCGCGCTGATCTTCTTCTCGTGGATCAGGATGACGGGGTTCTCGAGCACGCACT
>Ga0137326_1000267_pt1 | contig 18926 bp, 10 predicted proteins | sample EasRivERMZT500_2_FD_102292 | JGI IMG/M metagenome (GOLD analysis project Ga0137326, IMG submission 102292) | Soil microbial communities from meander-bound floodplain in the East River, Colorado, USA - East River MetaG ERMZT500_2 | ecosystem: Environmental > Terrestrial > Soil > Floodplain ... | reverse complement strand
GTACATCAGGCCGAAGCCGAAGAAGTAGGCGCCGCCCTGGCTGAAGTTGCCCGACTCGTAGCGGTCCTTGCCATCGCCGAAGTCGAGCAGCGCCGCGAAGCCGCCTGGGATCTCGACCTCGGCGACGTTGTCGCTGCGCGCCTGTCGGATGCCCGTGCTGTAGCCCTGCGACACGCCCTGGAACGAGCCGGGCCCCGAGTCGCCGTAGACGTCGGGCCAGTGGCCGTTCGCGACGTACTGGTCGTTGCCGCCGCCGTCGACGCATGCCGCGAAGCCGTCGCCGAGTCCGGCGCCCTGCGCGAAGGCCCACGCGTCGTAGCGATCATTGCCGGCGCGATCGACCAGCAGCGCGACGCCGCAGAACGTGAAGCCCTGCGCGTAGTCGGCGGCCGAATAGACGTCGTCGCCGTCGCCATCGACCAGCGCCGCGAAGCCCAGCGTCGACGCCGCCTGACCGAGGCGGCCGCTCGTGTACCGGTCCTTTCCGCGCCGATCGACGAGCAGCGCGATCCCGCCCGCCGCGGAGCACGGTCCGGGCGATTCGCTCGCGTACTCGTCGTTGCCGTCGAGGTCGAGGACGACGCTGACCGGCGTCGCCTCGTCGTCGACCACTGCGGCGCGCCGCCACGTGTCGTCGCCGCCGAGGTCGATCACCAGTGCGGCCGATCCCGTGATCGTCGTCCTGCCGGGGCCGAGCAGGACGACGCGGTCGCTCGCGCGCGTGCCGGCCGTCGCGACGACGTCGCCCGAGAAGCCCTCGACCGCCGCACCGGTGGCGTGCACCTTCGCGAGCCGCCTCCCGAGCAGCGCGAGGAACGCCGGGTCGGCGAGCCGCGCGACGCGGCGGCTGACGGCGAGGAGGCGCGCGCGATCGACTTTGCGCACGAGCCCCTTGTACTTCTCGTAGAGCCCCCACTGCGCTTCGCTGACCGCGGGCTTGGGATGATTGAACCCGGCGTAGACCGAGCCGAAGTCGCCGAAGCGCTCGCGCAGGAAGCGGCGCTCGTCGGGGCTCGCGGTCGTCAGGAGTTCGGCGAGCGCGTCGCCGCATGCGCCGACGTAGCCCGAAAGCGCTGCGAGCACCTCGTCGGGACCGCGCAGGTCGAGCTGCCGGATCGTCGTCGGCAGTTCGTGCGGTGCGCGGACGGCGGCGAGGACCGCCTCCCATCCCTCGTCGAGATCGGCGAGCGGCGCGTCGTCCACGTCGAGGAAGCGCGCCGCCAGCGCCACCAGCGGCTCGAGCTCGCCCGACCCCTTCGCGCTCTTCCCGAGGATCGGTGCGCTCAGCCCGTCGCGCAGCTCGCGCGCGACGACCGGGACGCGCCACGGCCGTGCGAGCATCTCTTTCACGCGCGAGCGCGGACGGAGCGTCACCGCGCTTGCCGCCGCCAGCTTCTCCTGGTGGTCGACGAGCGCCGCGAGCTCCTTCGCGAAGCCGCGCTTCTCGGCGATCTTCTCGACGAGCTGCCAGAGCGGCGTCTTGCCGTCGTCGCCGCCGCGCGCGGACGTCGTCGCGACGAGCTCGCCTGCGAGGGCGATGACGAGCAGCGCGGCGAGCCATGCGAGCGGACGGCGGCCGGGCATGCGATCTCCGGAGCGGGCGACCGAGCGGCGCGATTCTAGGCACCACCGCGGATAAGAAGCCGCGATGCGGACGAGCGACGCGCGCTGCGAATACCTGGTCGCCGGCGGCGGGCCGGCCGGCGCCCTCGCGGCGCGCACGCTGGCGGAGCACGGGCGCGACGTCCTGCTCGCCGACTGGAGACCGCGGGACGAGAAGGCGTGCGGCGGCGGGATCCCGGCGCGCGGCATGACGCGCTTCGGCGCGCTCCTCGAGGGAGTCGCACGCAACGAAGTGCGCTCGATCCGGCTCTGCGGCCCGCGCGCCGACGAGGTGGTCGTGCCGCTCGCCGTGCCGCTCGCGATCTTCGCGCGCCGCGACTTCGACGCCGCGCTGCGCCGCCGCGCCGGCGAGGCCGGCGCGCGCGTCCTCGCGGCGCGCGTCGCCACGATCGACCGTCACGACGACGGCTTCCGCGTCGAGCTGCGGACGGGAAGCGGGGCGCCGCAGCCTCTGCACGCGCGCTTCCTGGTCGCCGCCGACGGCGCGCTCGGATCGGTGCGGCGCCGCCTGGCCGAGCTCGCGCAACTCCCGCTGCCCGACCCGGCGCACTTCAGCCGCACGCACACGATCTATCCGCGCGGTACGCCGCCTTCGTCGGCGCGCGACGTGATGCACATCGCCTGGGTCGCGGACCTCGACGGCTACGGCTGGACCTTCCCGCGCACCGACCACGCCTCGGTCGGCTGGTGCGAGCAGGGGGCGCGCGGCGGCGCCGTCGACCTGCGCGAGCGGCTCGGCGGGCTGCTCTCCGGCGGCGCGCTCGCCGGCGCGTTCGTCGACGCGGGGATCGGCGCGCTCATCCCGTCGTATCGCGGCGACGTCATGCGCCGCTCCCAAGTCGAAGGCGACCGCTGCGCGCTGGTCGGCGACGCGGCGGGCGCGGTCGATCCGATCACGCGCGAGGGGATCCACCACGCGATGGCGAGCGGCGCGGCGCTCGGCGCCGCCGACCCGCTCGCCCACCCGGGCCGCTACGCCGCGTGGTACGACCGCGAGCTGCGCCCCGAGCTCGTCGCCGCCGCCGACCTCGCGCCGCGCTTCTTCGACGCGCGCTTCCTCACGCTCATGGTCCGTTCGCTGAAGCGGAGCGAGGCGCTGCGCGACGTCTTCCGCGACCTCGTCGCCGGGACGCAGGGCTACCTCGCGCTGCGGCGCCGCCTCCTCGCGAGCCTGCCGCGCACGCTCGGCGCGCTCTTCGTCGCCGCGTTGCGGCCGTGAGCGGCCCGTCGTTCAGCGCGCCTCGAGGCAGCGCAGGTCCTCGAGCAGCGCGAGCAGCGCGAGCGCCGTCGAGCAGCACTTGCCCTGCGCCTGCGCGTCCACGAACGAGCCGTCGCTCTCGACCTGCCTCTTCAGGATCGCGAGCTGGCGCTTCGCGAAGGCGGCGGCGCGCTCCTTGGGGAGCGTCGCCAGGGCGCGCGCGGCGTAGTAGTGGCCGAAGTAGTAGTGGTAGGCGTCGTGCAGGACCTTCGGCGAGAAGAACGCCTCGTAGATCTTCGTCACCGAGCGCACGGCCGGCTCGCCGTCGAAGAAGCTCTCGAGGGCCGGCCCCATGCGCCGCGCCGCTCTCGCGTCGCCCGCCGTCAGCAGCGCGAGCTCGCACACCGGCGCGCGGCAGGTCGCCGCGCGCGGCTCGAAGATCATGTTCGGGGCGTAGTAGTAGTCGCGCTCGTCCTTCGGGTTGCGCAGCGACGCGAGGAAGGTGCTCGCCTTCGCGATCGAGTCGGGCGGGACGGCGACGCCCAGCGCCTTCAGCCGCGCGAAGGCGAGCAGCACGGGCGCGGTGTTGAAGCTGTGCGTGCGCGGCGGCGGCATGTAGCTCCAGCCGCCGTCCTGCTGCAGCCCGACCAGCGTCTTCACGAGCCTCTCGCAGCGCGCCTTCGCCTGCGCTCTCTCGGACGCCGTGGTCGTCGCGTCCTCGAGCAGCGCGACCTGCAAGTGGAGCGCGTACGTCGCCTGCCAGATCCAGGGCTGCGGCGCGTCGGCGAAGCGCCCGACGAGCTCGGCGCCCCGCTTCGCCGCCGTCTCGCAGCGCGTGCGCGTCTCGGAGCGCGCCGGCAGCCGCGCCGCGGCGCGCCGCAGCGCGTCGACCACGAGCGCGGTGCGGGCGACGGTCAGGTCGAACGCGCTGCCGGGTCCGGCGATCGGGCGCGGATCGCGGGCGGGATCGTGCCAGCCGCCGTCGCCGGACTGGTGCGCCACGAGGACCTCGGCCGCGCGCTGCACGATCTCGTTCACCTCGGCGCGGCTCGCGTCGCATTCCGTCGTCGCCGCGAGCGGCTCGCCGCGCGGCGTCTTCCACGTGACCCACTCGCCGACCAGCGCCCCGCTCTCGCGCGCGAAGAGGGCCGCGCGCCCGCCCCAGAGCCCCTTCGGATCGAGTTCGGCGGCCTCCTTCCAGACAGCGCGCGCCGCCTTCTCGTCGCCGGTGCGGGCGCGCGCGACGCCGAGCCAGAACTTCGCTTCGGGCGCGCCGTTCGGATCGCGGCCGCGCGCGAGGGCTCCGACCAGGTCCGGGACCTGGTCGAAGCGCTCCTCCGCCGCCGCCTTGCGCGCCGCGACCAGCTCGCGCGCGGCGGGCGGCGCGGCCGGCTCGACCCCCTTCACGCCCGCGCGCTCGAGCGCCGCGCGCAGCATCGCGGCGACGCTCCCTCCGTGGAACACGCCGATGCGCCCGAGCGCGTGCACGACCGGCCCGCCGGGCCGCGCGACGATCAGCGCCGGCGCCCCCACCGCGTCGAGTTTCGTCCCGATCGGGTCGAGCGGATCCTTGGGGAAGTCGAGGTCGAAGTCCCACGGCCGGCAGCGCAGCCGCACCGGCACGAAATGGCGCGCGACGAGCGCGGCCACGTCGGGATCGCTGAACGCGACCGCCATCAGCACGCGCTCCTTCCCGAGGCCGGCGTCGGTCTCCATCGCGACGTCGTCGCCGAACGGCGTCGGATCGAGCTTCCTCCAGTGGTCGCCCGCCCCCGCGTAGCCCGAGACCCAGTGGTCGTCGCTGACGGCGACGACCGTCGCGAGCACGAGGCGGCGCTCGCGGCGCGCGCGCTCGCACGCCTCCTCCAGCGTCGACGCCCACGGCAGCGCTTCGGTGAACGGCGAACCCGTCACGATCGGCGGCTGCTTCCATTCGCGCGGGCGCGATTCGTCGGCGGCGAGCAGCTGCGCGGCGAGGAGCGGGACGAGCGACGGGAAGGATGCGGCCCGCGCCCATCGCGTGCAGAGCGTGCGTTCCCTCATGCGTCGCCTCCGGCCGCGAACGATATGCTCGCCGCCCTTCGCGCGGCCGTCCGACCCGATGGCGCGCGCGCACGGCTAGGGGTGGCGGCTCCACTTTTCCTGGGGCGGCCTGAGAGACACCCTCCGAACCTGATCCGGGTCATTCCGGCGTAGGGAAGCCTTCCATGACACCGAATTCGTCCGCCTCGAGCGGCGGCGCCGCCGCCGTTCCCGTCCGCAGCGATCGTGTGCGCGCGCTGCCTCCCCTCTCCGAGACCCACCCGAACTCGCGCAAGGTCGCGGTCGGGACGCTCGGCGTGCCGATGCGCGAGGTGTCGCTGAAGGGCGGCGCCGAGTCGATCCGCCTCTACGACACGACCGGCCCCCAGGATTGCGACCCGCGCGTCGGGCTGCCGAAGCGGCGCGCCCCCTGGATCGAGCCGCGCGTACGGCGCGGCGACGTCAACCATTCGCAGATGCACTACGCCCGCGCCGGCGTGATCACGGAAGAGATGCGCTTCGTCGCCGAGCGCGAGCAGTGCGACGCCGAGCTGGTGCGCAGCGAGGTCGCGCGCGGCCGCGCGATCATTCCCGCGAACCGCAACCACCCGGAGTGCGAGCCGATGATCATCGGCCGCCGCTTTCTCGTGAAGGTGAACAGCAACATCGGCAACTCGGCGGTCGGCAGCTCGATCGAGGAAGAGGTCGAGAAGCTGCAGTGGTCGGTGCGCTGGGGCGCCGACACCGTGATGGACCTCTCGACCGGCGCCGACATCCACGCCACGCGCGAGGCGATCCTGCGCAACTCGCCCGTCCCGATCGGGACGGTGCCGATCTACCAGGCGCTGGAGAAGGTGAAGGGCAAGGTCGCCGACCTGAACCTCGACCTCTTCCTCGAGACGCTGGAAGAGCAGGCGGAGCAGGGGGTCGACTACTTCACGATCCACGCCGGCGTGCGGCTCCAATACGTCCCGCTCACCGCGAAGCGGATCACCGGCATCGTCTCGCGCGGCGGCTCGATCCTGGCGCAGTGGTGCCTGCTGCACCACCGGGAGAACTTCCTCTACGAGGGGTTCGAGCGCATCTGCGCGCTGATGAAGAGGTACGACGTCTCCTTCTCGCTCGGTGATGGACTCAGGCCCGGCTCGATCGCGGATGCCAACGACGCGGCGCAGTTCGGCGAGCTGAAGACCCTGGGCGAGCTGACCGAGGTCGCCTGGAAGCACGACGTGCAGGTGATGATCGAGGGGCCCGGCCACGTCCCGCTCCACTTGATCCGCGAGAACATGGAGCGCGAGCTGGCCGACTGCCACGAGGCGCCGTTCTATACGCTCGGTCCGCTCACGACCGACGTCGCGCCCGGCTACGACCACATGACCTCGGCGATCGGCGCGGCGGTGATCGGCTCGCTCGGCACCGCGATGCTCTGCTACGTGACGCCCAAGGAGCACCTCGGGCTGCCCGACCGCGACGACGTGAAGCAGGGGCTCATCGCCTACCGGATCGCCGCGCACGCGGCCGACCTCGCGAAGGGCCACCCGAGTGCGCGCGACCACGACGACGCGCTGTCGCGCGCGCGCTTCGAGTTCCGCTGGGAGGACCAGTTCAATCTGGCGCTCGACCCGGTGACGGCGCGGAAGTACCACGACGCGTCGCTGCCGAGCGACGCCGCCAAGTCGGCCCACTTCTGCTCGATGTGCGGGCCGCAGTTCTGCTCGATGCGGATCACCGAGGACGTCCGCGCCTACGCCAAGGAGCACGGGCTCGGAGAGGACGAGGCGCTCGCGCACGGGATGGCGGAGAAGGCGGCCGAGTACCGGGCGACCGCCGCCGGGGCCGCCGGTACCGCCGCGCCGCCCTCTCATTGATGTAGGAGCCCCGGGGAGGGCACTTTTTTCCTCTGGAGGAGTTGCCGAGGCGGCGCTCTGGGCGATACCTCCGCCCTTTCCCTCGTTGCCCCGGGCGTTCCCTCGCCTACGAAGGGCGACGTTCCGGCCCGTCCTCAGCATCGGGTGGCTCCCGAACCGATGGAACGGGCAGGGTGGCTTGGAGAGGCATCCTTTGCGGGGGCCCGCACTCACGGCGATGGTCTGGCTGGTCGCGGCGCTGTGCGCCGCCGCGCAGCAGCCCCCGTCCCCCGCCGGCGGCGACGAACCGCTCCCTCCCGCCATCGCGCCGCTGGTGGCGAAGGCCGGGACCAACGACGCCGCCGCCGCGCTCCTGCGCCTGACGCGCGTCGTCCTCGAGAGCGACGACGCCGCGCTCGCGCTCGCCGCGGCCGGCGCGCTGCCGCGCTTCGGCGAGGAGGGCGAGCGCGCGCTCGAGCGAGTGGTCCGCGAAGGGGCGACGCTCCCCGCCCGCTCGAAGGCGCTCGCGCTGGTCGTCGAGCACCAGCGCCCGAACGCCCGCTCGCTCCTGATCGAGATCGCGACGGTCGAGGCGCCGCTCACGCTGCGGCTGCAAGCGCTCGACGCGCTGGCGAACGAGGCGACGGCGCTGCCCGACCTCGAGGCGCTGCTGGTGACGCGCGAGCAGAAGGTGGTAGCGCGCGCGCTGCGCCTGCTCGGCCGCGCGCGCCGGCCCGCCGCGCTCGAGCGCGCGCGGGAGATCCTCTCCGGCGACTCGCGCGCCGTCCCGCTGCTCAAGATCGCCGCCGTCGAGGTGCTGCGCGACGAGGGCGGCCCCGACTCGATCCGCCTCCTGCTCGCCACCGCCTCGCACGAGCTCGGCGAGGTGCGCGCCTTCACCATGAACTCGCTCGCGGTCATGGACCGCGGCGCCGTCCTGCTGCTGCTGCTGCCGATGGTGACGCCGACCGCCGCGCCCGAGGACGCGCTCACCGCGATCGAGCTGCTCCGCCGCTGCCGACTGCCGGCGACCGACGAGGCGCTGCGGCGCGCGCTCGACCACAAGGACCTCGACGTCCAGGCGGCGGCGTGCCTCGCGCTCGGCGAGCTCGGCGACGCCGCGTCGCTGCCGCGCCTGGAGAAGGCGACGCTCTCGCCCGAGGGCACGGTCGCCTCCGCCGCCATCGAGGCGGTCACGCGCCTGCGCCCCAACGACCCCGAATGGCGCGAGAAGCTGAAGCGCATGACGCGCGCGCAGAAGCCCGACGTGCGCCTCGCGGCGACCGACGCGCTCTGCATCCTCGAGGATCCGACGCTCGTCGCGCTCTTCGTGGGTCTGCTCGACGACCGCGACTGGCGCGTGCGCGAGACGGCGGCCGAGGCGCTCGGCCGCCTGCGCCAGCGCGACGCCGTCGGCCCGCTGATCGACCACCTCGAACGCGACCGCTACCGCGTGCGCGACGCCATCGCCCGCGCGCTGCGCCGCACGTCGGGGATGCCGTTCGACGACAGCCGCAGCGCGTGGCGTCGTTGGTGGGCCGACCACGCCAAGGACTTCTCGATCCCCTCCGTCGAGCAGGTCGCGGCGATGGAGGCGCAGCGCGCCAGCGCGCGCGCGAACAACACGACGCGCGCGACCTTCTACGGGATCCCGGTGACGAGCGACCACGTCACGGTCGTGATCGACGTCTCGGGCAGCATGGGCGAGCCGGCCCACGTCTACGCGACGCCGCCGACCGGCGACCCCGCGGCCGAGCCGGCCGGAGCGTCCAAGCTCGACGTCGCGAAGTCGGAGTGCACGCACCTGCTCGAGCAGATGGCCGACGGCGCCCACCTGAACCTGCTCTTCTTCAGCGACGGGGTCGAGCGCTGGCAGCGCGGCGTCGTCGAGCTCGACCGGCCGCACGTGGTGCGCGCGACGATGTACGTGCGCGACCGGCGGGCGGGCGGCTCGACCAACCTCTGCGAGGCGCTGACCCAGGCGCTCGCCGACGCCGAGACCGACGCGATCTACCTGCTGACCGACGGCGAGCCGACCTCGGGGAAGATCATCGACCCGGCGCTCCTGCGCGCCGACGTCCACCACAAGAACCACGGCCGGCGCGTCGAGATCCACACCATCGCGCTCGGCCATTCGAGCGCCCTCCTGCAGCACATCGCCGAAGACTCCCACGGCATCTACACCGAGCGCTGACGGCCGGCCGAGGCGCCCGCGGGCGCCGAGCACTGGGTCGCCGTCCGTGCCGCCCCACCCACGGACACCCCCTTGATCCCCTCCCACCCGTCCGCGCCGCGGTCGCGCGCGCGCCGCCGCTCCCTGCCGTGGATCGTCGGGTCGCTCGGCTGCCTGCTCGCGCTCTCCGCGGTGCTGCGCGGCTCGCGCGGCGAGGCGGAGGCGCGCCGCAGCCTGATGCTGCGCGAGGGCGAGGTACTCGGGTTCCTCGCGCGCGACCTCTCGACGCTGAACGAACGCGGAGTCGCCTTCGCCGGCGGCGCCGCCGACGCCGCGCCGGCGTGGCGCGACGTGCTCGCCGCCCTCGAGGTGTCGAGCGCGCTCGACCGCGGCGGCGCGCCGCGCCTGCCGTCGATCCAGAAGGACGCGTCCCTCGCCGCCTCGCTCGCGAAAGCGCTCGGCGCCCGCGGCTTCACCCCCTTCACCCGTCCCGACGAGATCGTCGCCGACCCCTGGTCGCGCCGCGCCGCGATCTTCGCGAGCCTCCTCGCGAACGGCTGCGCGAGCGCGGACGAACGCGGTGCCTGGCTCGACGCGGCCGTCGCCCTCGCCGCCGACCTGCGCTCGGTCGGGACGCTCGCCGGCGCCGGCGCCGCCGCCGCGCTCGAGGAGGCCGCCGCGCTTCGCCTGAAGAGCGACGGGCCGCTGCCGGCCTCCGACGCGCAGCGCCTCGTCGACCGGCTGCGCGCCGCGCGGCGCCGCCTCCCTCCTGCCGAGTGCGTCGCGATCCGCGAGACGCGCGCGCTGCAGGCGACGGTCTGCGCGCTGGCCGACGTCGCCCCGCTCGACGGCTCCCACCTGCGCAGCGAGAACGAGCCGCCGGTCGCGCTCCTCTCGGCCGACGAAGCGGTCGCCCGCCTCGACCGCCTGCCGGGCCTCCTCGACCCGCTCCTCGCCGACTCCCGGGACCCCCGCGCCTGCGCCGACTGGACCACCTACGTCGACGACTTCTCGCGCCGCCTCCCGCGCCTCGCGACTCTTCTCCCGTCGACGGAGGCGATCTCGGCCGGCGCGTCCGCGCAGGCGCGCCTCGACCACCTCCTCGCGCTCCTCGGCGCCCGCCCGCTCGACAGGACGGCGCGCTGAACGCGGAAGAGATCAGGAGCGGACGTCGAGGGCGGGGGTGAAGAAGGCCGCGGGGAGTAAGGCTTCGTGGCGGATCGGGGTGCCCTCCGCCGCCAAAACCAACTGAGCAGAGGCGGCTCCGGCGGTCTGCGCGGCCTATGGGACCGTCGATTTCATCTGATCGGGAGAAGACGGCCGCTTGAAGCCCCTCTCGCCACGAAGCCTTCTCCCCGCGACCTTCTTCGCACGGTCCTCGAACGACGTCCGACATTCTTGCTGCGCCGCGGGCACGGAACGGTACACGACTCGTCGGTAGCTGTCCTCCGTTGAACGCACCGCAGAATCGAGTGAGCGTCACGACTCCGGCTTGGTCCGTCCTTCCACAAGCTCGGTCCGTCATCGCAGTCCGACGACGAACGCCGAATCGGTTCGTCGACTTCCGATGAACTCGCAGGCGATCCGATGACTCGATGACCATGGACGACGCTTCGAGGCTCTCACGGCAATACCGTGAGTCGAGTCGCGTCGCAGCGAGATGACGCGACCTCCAAACTCGGACTTGGGAGCCATCACGGAATCTGCTCGCCTGTGGTGCGAATCTGCCCGGAGTACCACTGCGATCCTGCCGGCGCGGTCCCACGTCCGTAGCGCAGCAACGACGTCGGACGTCGTGCGAGGACGTGGCAGAAGAGGCCGCGGGTCGTTCGCTACGGCGTCGTCGCCGGCTCCACCGGCGTTTCGCTCTCGCCGGGGTCCGCTCCCTCGAACGGCTCGGTCGAGTAGTCCGCGACCGCGACTTCCTCCCACTTCGGCGCCGAGAGATCGAGCTCGACGTCGGCCTTCGCGCCGCGTTCGTGCGCGAGCGGCCGGCCCGCCGCGTCGTGCGTCTTCTCGACGCGCGGCCGGTCGAAGCGCGCCGTCGCGCCGACCACGCGCCCGAGCTCGCCCGTCGAGAGGCGCACGTGGCCGCCCGCCGGATGGAGCCCGATCGCGCGCGCGAAGAGGGCGAGCGCGTCGGGCCGCGAGCCGCCGCGGTCGGCCGCGAGGATCTCGTAGGCGCGCTTGGGGGTGCGGCGCGCCTGGTGGGGACGCGCCGCCGTGAGCGCCTCGAAGACGTCGACGACGTAGAGCAGCGGTCCCCAGAGCGTCGGCGGGATCGAGGCGGGCAGGGTCGGGTAGCCGCGCCCGTCCTGGCGCACGTGGTGGGAGAGGACGACCTCGAGCGTGAGCGCGGTCGCGCCCGGGCTCGCGGCGAGCAGCTCGGCGCCGTCCTCGGCGTGCAGCTCCATCTGCCGGCGCTCGTCCTCGGAGAGCGGGCCGCGCCGGTAGAGCAGCGACGCCGGCACGCGCGCCTTGCCGACGTCGTGCAGCAGCGACGCGCAGAGCACCTCGTCGGCGCGCGCCTGCTCGAGCCCGAGCGAGCGCGCCACCAGCAGCGCGAAGAGGCCGACGCGCACCGAGTGCCCGACGACGAAGTGGTCGTAGTCGGCGTAATGGGAGAGCTCGAGCGCGCGCGGCAGGTCGGTGACGAGGTGGCCGCGCACGCGCTCGACGACCGCCTGCAGGCCGGCGATGTCGGGCACGCGCCCCTGCGCGACCGCGGCGTGCGCGATCTCGACCCCGTCGTGGAGCTGCTGCACGCAGGTCACCGTCGCGGAGGGCTCTTCCGGGTCCTCGGCGACCTCCTCGCCGCCGCCCCCCATCGGCACGCCGAGCCAGCCGGGCTGGCCGAACGGCGGCGACAGCTCGATCGCGACGATGCCGCGCTCCGCGAGCATGCGGCGCGCGTCGTCGAGCGTCGGCACCTCGCCGCCGAGCTCGTGGCCGAAGGCGAAGAGGCTGCGGAACTGGTCGGCGTCGACCGACGCCTTGATCAGGAAGCCGCCGCTGCGCAGCCGCTTCAGGAACTCGACCAGGCGGCGCGCCGCGAGCAGCGCGCCGATCAGCGGCCGGCCGTCGGCGACCAGCCTCCCGCGCGCCACGCCGAGGAAGAGCGTCGTCGCCGAGCCGCCGGCGGCGCCCGTCGCGAAGTGGTCGCGCAGCGCGGCGAGCGTCTGCTCCGCCATCTCGCGCACCCGGGGGTGGTCCTTGAAGTAGAGCGTCCCGTGCGTGATGCCGCCGGCGAACTTCTGGACGAAGTCGCCGATCGCGTCGCGTCCCGCGCCGCTCATCGCGTCGCCCTCCCGGCCGCGGCGTCGCGGCACGCCCTGGGCCAGCCGGCCAGCACGAACAGGCGCCGCTCGCCGCGGATGCGCGCGAGCGTCGCGTCGGTCTCGGTCGACGACAGCCGTCGCAGCGCCGTGACCGCCGGCGCGACCCACGACTCGCCGCGCCGCTTCGGTTCGAGCGTGACGAGGCAGGTGCGCAGGAGGGTGCCGGCGTGGCTCAGGAGCTCGGCGTCCTCCTTGCCGGCGCGCGCCGCGGCGAGGAAGCGCTCGAGCCAGGCGCGCGCGCCACCGACGTCGTCTCTCAATGCGAGGAAGGCGCCGGCGGCGCTGGTCTGGGGCGGCCGCTGCGCGAAGCTCCGCGCCAGGTCGTCGGCGATCGGACCGCCGACGCGCAGCAGCGCACGATAGAGGCCGTAGAGATCGCGCCGCATCGGCGCGAGCGTGTTCTTGTTCCAGGTGCCGCCGCAAATCGCCGGCAGCGCGGCGAGCTCCGCCACGGCCGCGTCGTACTCCTCGGGGTCGAGCTGCCCGAGGAGCCGGCTGGCGCGCCGCTCGACCGTGTCGCCCTGCGCGCCGAGCGAGAGCAGGAGCTCCTGCGCCAGGTGGACCCAGAGGGCGCGCCGCATCGCGGCGACCTCCTGCGGCGGGCGGAGCGGCGCGGTCGGCTCCGCGACCGCCTGCGCCTCGAGCAGCTCGAGCAGGAGGCCAGCGGCCCGCTCGGCCCCATGGGCGCGCAGCGCCGGGCCGAGCGCATCGAGGAGGGTCGCGAGCTCGCGCGCTTCGGTGGCGCGCACCATCGCCGTGAGGCCGCTCTCCACCACCGCCTGCTCGGCGTCGCCGTAGCCCTGCTGCACGAGTTCGGCGAGGCGCACCTCGAGCGCGGCGCGGCCCGCCGAGGGCGGCGTCGCGCGGCCGAGCAGATGGAGGATCCGCGCGAGCGTCGCGACGCGGTCGTCCGCCGCGAGGAGCGCGCGCTCCGGCGGCGGCTCCTCGGCGATGCGCAGCTGCTTCGCCAGCGTTTCGGGCGCGAGCTCGGCCACCGCCGCGTCGCGCTGCGCCGTCGCCTCGCGCAGCGCGAGCTCCTCGTCGTCGACGGGGCGCCGCGCCACGCGCTGGCGGCCGGGGCCGACGCCGTCGCCGGTGCCGCCCCCCGTCCCTTCGCCGCCGCCGCCCGCCTGCGTCGCGACCGCATCGCCCGTCCCCGCCTCGTCGGCGCGGTGCGGGCGGCCGTAGTCGCGCGAGACGATGTCGATCGCGGTCGGGACGAGCTCGAAGCTCGCGAGCGTCGGGCGATGGCCGCTGCTGCTCTGCGTCAGCGCCTCCTTCAGGAAGCGCGCGAAGGCGACCAGGTCGTCGGGCACGAGCTGCGGCAGGAAGGTGATGCGCGCCACGCCGAGCGCGTCCCAGTCGGCCACCAGCTTGCGCGCCGGGCCGGCGAGATCGGGGACGAGCGCGCCGTCGCGCAGCAGGCGGCCGTCGCTCAGCGCGAGGCGGACTTCACCCCGCACGTCGGCGGCTCGACGCAGCGCCTCGACGAGCGCCCCCGTCGACTCGGTGATGCGCCGGTGCGTCGGCGGGTAGAGCAGCGCCGCCGACTGGAAGCGCGCGAGCGCGTCGAGCAGGCTCGCGAGCCCGGGCGCGTTCGGCGGCGGGGCGACAGGATCGGCGGTCGGATCGGGCATGAACTCCTCGCGCTCGCCTCCCGGCCCTCCTTCGGCGTGCGCGTGCGTCGAGGTGTGGCCGGGAACGCATTGCCCGATCGCCGCGGCGCCGCCCGCGGCGCGTTTGCACGGTCCGACGGGGCGCAGTAGCGTCCCCCGCCCTTCCTCCGTGAGGCTCCATGACCACTCCCAAGAGCCCCCTCTCCTCGAGCGTCGACCCGCAGGCGCCGGCCTTCCTGGCGGCGCGCGCCGCCATGGAGGAGCGGCTCGCGGAGATCCGCGCCGACGAGAAGCGGATCGCGCAGGGGGGCGGCGCGAAGGCGATCGAGCGCCAGCACGAGAAGGGTCGCCTCACCGCGCGGGAGCGGATCGCCCTGCTGCTCGACCCCGGCAGCGAGCTCTTCGAGCTGCACTCGTTCGCGGCGCACGGCATGTACGAGGAGTGGGGCACGCCGGCCGCGGCGGGCGTCGTCTCGGGCGTCGGCCGCGTGCACGGCCGCCTCTTCATGGTCATCGCGAACGACGCGACCGTGAAGGCGGGCGCCTTCTTCCCGATGACCTGCAAGAAGGTGCTGCGCGCGCAGAACATCGCGCTGCAGAACCACCTCCCGGTGATCTATCTCGTCGATTCGGCCGGCGTCTTCCTGCCGCTGCAGGACGAGGTCTTCCCCGACGAGGACGACTTCGGCCGCGTCTTCCGCAACAACGCCGTCCTCTCGGCGCGCGGCGTGCCCCAGATCGCCGCGATCATGGGGATGTGCGTGGCGGGCGGCGCCTACCTGCCGGTCATGTGCGACACGCTCCTCATGACGACCGGCTCGGGGCTCTTCCTGGCGGGGCCGTCGCTCGTGAAGGCGGCCATCGGCCAGCAGGTCGACGCCGAGGAGCTCGGCGGCGCGGCGATGCACGCCGAGATCTCGGGCACGGTCGACTTCAAGGAGCCGAGCGACGAGAGCTGCCTCGCCCGGATCCGCTCGATCGTCGAGCGCATGGGCGCGCGGCCGACCGCCCCCTTCGACCGGGTCGCCGCGAGGCCGCCGCTCTACGACCCCACCCACCTCGCCGGCATCGTCTCGTCCGACGGCGGCGGCCAGTACGACGTGCGCGACGTGCTGGCGCGCATCGTCGACGGCAGCGAGTTCGAGGAGTACCGCGCCGAGTACGGCCCGACCGTCGTCTGCGGCTTCGCGCGGCTCGGCGGCTTCGCGGTCGGCATCGTCGCCAACCAGAAGACGCACCAGAAGCGGACCGGCCATCCGATCGAGTTCGGCGGCGTGATCTACCGCGAGTGCGCCGAGAAGGCCGCGCGCTTCATGCTCGACTGCGGGCAGAACCGCATCCCGCTGCTCTTCCTCCACGACGTGAACGGCTTCATGGTCGGCAAGGAGTCGGAGCAGAAGGGGATCATCCGCGCCGGCGCGAAGATGGTGAACGCCGTCAGCAACGTCCCGGTCCCGAAGATCGCCGTGATCCTGGGCGGGTCGTTCGGCGCCGGCCACTACGCCATGTGCGGCAAGGCGTACGACCCGCGCTTCCTCTTCGCCTGGCCGAGCGCGCGCTACGCGGTGATGGGCGGCGCGCAGGCGGCCGGCACGCTCGCCGACCTGCGCGTGCAGCAGCTCGAGAAGCAGGGGAAGAAGCTCACCAAGGCGGAGATCGCCGAGCTGCGCAAGGACACCGAGGCGCGCTATGCGACGGCCCTCGACCCGCGCTACGCCGCGGCGCGCCTCTGGGTCGACAAGATCCTCGAGCCGGCGAGGACGCGCGAAGCGCTGATCCTGGCGCTCGAGGTCGCGGCGCTGAATCCCGAGGTGGGGCCGCTGCGGACGGGGGTCTACCCGTCGTGAGGACGTGATGCGCCGCCGGCTCGCCGCGCTGTCCGTGCTCCTTGCGGCGCCGGCCGGCTGCGCCGGGCCCGCCGAGCGCGCGCCGGCGCCGCCGGCGCCGGCGGAGAAGGCGGCGGTCGATCCGCGCCAGATCCTGTCCGAGTGGATGCGGCGCGCGGCGACGGTCGAGGCGTGCACGGCGACCTGGCGCGTCACCGGACCGATCGAGCAGACGATCCGCATCGCGTACGTCGCGCCCGACCGCGCGCGCTTCGACGCGGCCGGGACGCGCGACGGCGCGCTCTTCGAAGAGACGGCGTGGACGCTGAGCGACCGCTCCTGCTTCCTTGCGAAGCGCGGCGACGTCCGCGCGTGGGCCGAGGTGCCGCTCGCATCCGCGGATGCCGCCGCCGAATTCGCTGCGATCGTCGCGGAGCTGAAGCGCGCCTTCCCGACGACTCTGTCGGGCGCACCGCTGCCCGACTACGGACGGGGCGTCGCGCTCGACTTCTGGTGCGCGCCCGACCTCGACCACCCCGAGCACGACCGGCTCGATGCGATGGCGATCCGCCAGGAGAGGCGCACCGGAGTGTTCCGCTGGCTGTCGCGCCTCGCGGCGATGCCGCGGCTGCGCGACGACGGCGCGCGCCTCGTCGCCGAGGACCCGCGCAGCGGCCTCGAGGTCGCGCTCTCCAAGGAGAGCGGCCTCCTCGAGAGCGTCACGGCGCCGGGAGGCCTGCGCGTCGCGCTCGTCGAGTGGAAGCCGGCGGTCGACGAGGCGGCCTTCGCGATACCGGCCCTGCCGCCCGGAGCGCGCGACGTCTCCGAGGAGTACCGCGGCGCGGTCGCGGCCAGCCGCGACCTCGGGATCGACGCCGCGATCACGCTCCAGGCGGTCACGGCGCGCGCCCGCGACGCGATCGGCGACGACGACTTCAAGACGCGGCTCGCCGCGGTCTTCGCGGTCGCGCACCGGACGCTCCTGCGCGACCGCCTCGCGGCGACGCGCGTCGCGCTCCAGAAAAAGAGCGACGAAGCGACGGAGATGTACGGGCGGAGCCACGCCGCCTCCGCCTCCGACCGCGACCTGCGGCAGTTCTGCGAAACGCGGATCGCCGAGGAGCGCACGGCGCTGGCCGACGCGCTGCGCGCCCTCTCGGAGGAGACCGCCCGCTTCCACCCGCCGCACGAGCCCGGCCTCGACGAGCACACCGCGGAGCTCGTCGACGAGGCGCGCCGCCGCTCGCGCACCGACTGGTTCGAGCGCGAGATCACGCAGCCCGTGCTCGCCCGCTTCGACGAACGGGTCCGTGCCGTGCGCAACGCGAAGTAGGCGGCGGCGATGGCGCGCTGGCTGATCGGTGCTCTCGTCGTCCTCGTCCAGGAGAAGCCGGCCGCGGCGCCGCCCGGGCCGTGGGAGCTCGCGGGCGAGGGGCGCTACCTCGCGGCGCTCGCGCTCGCGGAGCGCGAGCACGCGGCGCAGCCCCGCGACCCGCAGCGCGCCGACCAGCTCGGGATCATGCGCTCGTTCGTCGGCGACGGCGTCGGAGCGCTCGAGATCTTCGAGGAGATGAACGGCGCGGCGCCTCCTGCCGTGCTCGACGCGGCCGAAGCGGCGACGCTCGCCGCGTGCGAGCCGCGCGACGCGCTCGCCGAGATCGTCGCCGCCGCGAAGGATCGCCAGGTGGTGATCCTGAACGAGGCGCACCACGTCCCGCTCCATCGCGCCTTCAGCCTCGAAGTGGCGCGCGCGCTCCGGAAGGAGGGTTTCGAGTACTTCGCGGCGGAGACCTTCACGCGCGACATCGAGGCGCTGCGCAAGCGCGGCACCCCGACGCGTTCGACCGGCTTCTATTCGGCCGAGCCGGCCTTCGGCGAGCTGATCCGCGAGGTGCTGGCGCTCGGCTACCGGCCGGTCGCCTACGAGACCGAGACGCCCGCGCCGAAGGGCGACTCGACCGACGGCATCAACCACCGTGAGACCGAGCAGTGCCGCAACCTCGTCGAGCGCATCTTCCGCGACCATCCGAAGGCGCGCGTGCTGATCCACGTCGGTATTCGCACGCGACCGAGGACTGGCGCAAGCTGCCCGACGGCCGCGAGGTCGGCTGGATGGCGGCGCGCCTCGCGAAGACGCTCGAGATCGATCCGCTCACCATCGACCAGACCGAGCAGATGCCGGCGAGCCGGCCCGAACGCGCGAGCTCGACGTGGAGATTCGCGCAGGCGAAGGGCTGGCTCACCGCGCCGCGCATCCTGCGGCGCAAGGACGGCAGCGCATACGTCGGCGGCTCGTGGCGCGGCCGCGTCGACCTGCAGGTCTTCCACCCCGAGGTGAAGCTCGTCGACGGCCGCCCCGACTGGCTCACGCGCGACGGACAGCGCAAGCCGGTCGAGATCCCGGCCGAGGCCGACCCCAAGTCGGGACGCGTCCTGGTCCAGGCATTCGCCGCCACGGAGGCCGACGACGCGATCCCGGTCGACCAGGTCGTCCTCGTCGCTGGCGAGCCGGCGCCGGTGCTGCTGCTTCCGGACGGGGAGTTCCGGCTGGTCGTGCAGGACGAGAAAGGCGGGAAGGTGCTGGAGATGCCGCTGGAGCGGTGAGCTCGTGGTGCTCTCCCCGCGAGTTCAGGTTTTTCTGAACGAGTGTCCAAGGCGTCGGCGTTGATGCTGCGCCGGGAATGAGCGCAAGAGTCCCTTGCATCGCGTACCTCGCGCCCGATCGCTGACGCGTCCAGGAGAATCCCGATGAACCTGCGAGCACTTGCGAGCGGATTGGCCGTAGTCGCTCTGTGGTGGACGAATCCTTCGATTCGCGAAGACGAGTCCGAAGAGATTCGCTCGAGCTTTCTGCAATTCGTCGAGCGCGTCAATGCCCTCTCGAATTCGGTCACCGCGGACATGTGGTCGTCAGTGACTGTCGATCGTCTCAAAGTGCTGGAATCCGCCGACGCGAACGGTTTTCTCCACGCATACATGGTCGTCGGCGCGACGATCGCCGTAGAAGAATCCGACGTGGTGTTTCACGACTCGCATCGAGCGATCGTCGTGGCGAAGCGCGCAGTGAAGCTGCGCCAGAAAGACGGGACGCCGGGAGAAACGACTCACGACTCGATTCTCGCCGTGATGAGATGCCGGAAGAGGGGTCATTGGTGCGTCGCGTATCAGGTTGCGATGCCTCAGGAAGAGAAGTTCGAACATGGCTCGCCGAACGAGAGTCCCTCGCAGATCGCCGCTCGGGCGGCGCTCGAGCGAATCCTGCGCGGGATCACTACCGGCGACC
>Ga0137326_1000266_pt1 | contig 18926 bp, 19 predicted proteins | sample EasRivERMZT500_2_FD_102292 | JGI IMG/M metagenome (GOLD analysis project Ga0137326, IMG submission 102292) | Soil microbial communities from meander-bound floodplain in the East River, Colorado, USA - East River MetaG ERMZT500_2 | ecosystem: Environmental > Terrestrial > Soil > Floodplain ... | reverse complement strand
GGGCACTACGAGCGCTTCACCAGCATGGTGGCGACGCGCAACAGCAACTGGACGACCGGCAAGATTTACCTGTCGGTGATCCAGAAGGAGCGGCGCGGCGACTATCTCGGACGCACGGTCCAGGTCATCCCGCACATCACCAACGAGATCAAGGACAGCATTCGGGCGGCCGCCCGAGACGTGGACGTTCTGCTCGTTGAGATCGGCGGCACGGTCGGCGACATCGAGAGCCTGCCCTTCCTCGAGGCCATCCGCCAGTTCCGGCAGGACGTCGGGCGCGAGAACACGCTCTACATCCACCTGACCCTCGTGCCGTACATCGGATCGGCCGGCGAGCTCAAAACGAAGCCCACGCAGCACAGCGTCCGCGACCTCCGATCGATCGGCATTCAGCCGGACGTGCTGCTCTGCCGCACCGACCGGGCGCTCGATGCGGACATGAAGCGGAAGATCGCGCTCTTCTGCGACGTGCCCGAGGAAGCGGTCATCACGGCCCGCGACGTGGCCAGCATCTATGAGGTGCCGCTGAATCTGGCCGAGCAGGGCCTCGACGGCATCCTTCTCAATCGCCTGAGCCTGCCCCAGACCGAAGCGCGCATGGACGACTGGCGCGACCTGATCGAGCGCGTGCGGCAGCCGTCCGACGAGCTTCTCATCCACTTCGTCGGGAAGTACACGGAATACGAAGACTCGTACAAGAGCATCAACGAGGCGCTCTACCACGGCGGCTTCCGCCACCGGCTGAAGGTCAAGCTGCGATACGTCGAGGCCGAGGCGCTCGAGGCGCCGGATGGCCACCGCCTGCTGGACGACGCGGCCGGGATTCTGGTCGCGCCGGGATTCGGCGACCGCGGCAGCCGCGGCATGATGCTGGCCGCCGAGTTCGCCAGAACCCGCAAGGTCCCCTACTTCGGCATCTGCTACGGGTTCCAGTGGGCGGTCGTCGAGTACGCGCGGAACGTCGCCGGGCTCATCGGCGCCGATTCGACCGAAGTGGTCGAGAACGCGCCGCACAAGGTCATCTACAAGCTGCGCGACCTCCTGGGCGTAGACGACATGGGCGGCACGATGCGCCTTGGGAGCTACGCCTGCCGCCTGGCGCCGGATTCGCTGGCCTTCCGCCTGTACGGCGACGAGATCATCCACGAGCGGCACCGGCACCGTTACGAATTCAACTGCGCCTACGAGAAGGCCCTGATCGACGGCGGCCTGCGAATCGTCGGCCGGTCGCTCGACGGGAAGTTCGTCGAGATCGTCGAGCTGCCAGGCCACCCCTGGTTCCTGGCCGTGCAGTTCCACCCGGAGTTCAAGTCCAAGCCGCTGCGTCCTCACCCGCTCTTCGCGGGGTTCGTGGAGGCGGCCTATCGGCGAAAAATGGCCCAGCAGGGCGTGGCCACGAACGTGACGGCAATCGGAGATCGGCGCCGCTAACAGACTAGAATTGCGCTGTGCCGCCCGCCGAGATCCAAATCAATGACAAGGTCATCCTGGGCGGAGCGGACCTCGTCCTGATCGCCGGCCCCTGCGTCATCGAAAGCGAGCAGCACGCCGTGGGCATCGCCCGCGCCGTCGCGGCGATCGCCGCCAGGGCGCGCGTCCCCTACATCTTTAAGGCGTCGTTCGACAAAGCCAACCGCACGTCGCTTTCCTCGTACCGGGGCCCGGGCATCGACGACGGGCTGGCGGTGCTCGGGCGCGTGCGCAGCGATGTCGGCGTCCCAATCCTGACCGACATCCACGAACCGTGGCAGGCAGCCCGCGCGGCCGAAGTCGCCGACGTGCTGCAGATTCCGGCCTTCCTGTCGCGACAGACCGACCTCGTCGTCGCGGCCGCGAAGACGGCACAGGCCGTGAACCTGAAGAAGGGCCAGTTCCTCGCACCGATGGACGTCCGCCACGCGATCGACAAGGTGCGGGCGTCGGGCAACAAGCGAGTCTTCGTCACCGAGCGCGGGTTCTCGTTCGGGTACAACAACTTAGTGGTGGACATGCGGGCGTTTCAGATCGTCCGCGGACTCGGCGTGCCCGTCGTGTTCGACGTCACGCACAGCCTGCAGCTGCCAGGCGCGGGAGACGGCGTGACCGCGGGCCAGGCCGAGTTCATCGAGCCGCTCGCCCGCGCCGGCGTCGGCGCGGGAGTGGACGGCATCTTCCTCGAAGTCCACGAGGATCCGACCAAGGCGCGCAGTGACGCCCAGAACGCCCTGCGCCTCGACCGGCTCGAAGCGCTCTTGGCCGACCTCGTTCAGATTCACGCCGTCACACGTGGAACCCGTGCCGTTGTCTCCTAAGCGCGAGGTGGCCCAGGCCCGTTCGGCCGACGAGGCGATCGATCTCGCCCGGCAGGTCCTCGAGACCGAGGCGCAGGCCATTCTCGGGCTGATCCCCCAGCTCGGTCCCGCGTTCACCGACGCAGTGAGTCTCCTCGAGCAGTGCGCGGGCCGCGTGGTCGTGACCGGCATGGGCAAGTCGGGCATCATCGCGCGCAAGCTGTCGGCGACGCTCTCGAGCACGGGAACGTCGGCAATCTTCCTGCACCCGGCCGAAGCCCTTCACGGGGACCTTGGCGTCGTACAGGCCGGCGATGTCGTCGTCGCGCTTTCCCAGAGCGGCGAGACCGAAGAGCTGGTCCGGCTGCTGGCGGCCATCCGACGGATCGGCGCGAAGCTCATTTCCATGACGGGCAACCCCGAATCGACGCTCGCGCATGCTTCGGACGTGGCGCTGAGCACGCGGGTTGCGACCGAAGCCTGCCCGATGAATCTGGCGCCCACCGCCAGCACCACCGCGACGCTCGCACTCGGCGACGCGCTGGCGCTCGCGCTGTCTCGCCGTAAGGGATTCAAAGAAGAGAACTTCGCGGATCTCCACCCTGGCGGCCTGCTCGGCAAGCGCCTGATGCGCGTCGAAGCGCTGATGCAGAAGGGCGACGCGATGCCGCGGGTCGCACCGGATACGCCGATGCCGGACGTGATTCACGAGATAACCAGCAAGCGGCTGGGGATGACCTGCGTCGTGACCGCGGACGGCCGGCTGGCGGGCATCGTGACCGACGGCGACCTGCGGCGCCACATGACGACCCGGTCCAACCTCCTGGAGCGCCGGGCCGCCGATGTCATGACCACGCGGCCCGTGACTATCGGTCCGGCCCTGATGGCCGTCGAAGCCCTTCGCATCATGGAGGAGCGCAAGATCACGTCACTCGTGGTGGTGGGCTCTGGCGGCGCGGCCGTGGGCGTCGTCCACCTGCACGACCTGTGGCAGACCGAGATGATTTGATCGATGCGCCTGGACCCAGACGAGCTTACGGTTCGTGCGCGGGCAGTGCGTCTGATCCTGCTCGACGTGGACGGCGTCCTGACGGACGGCACGGTGGACATTTCCAGCGACGGCAGCGAGTCGAAGACGTTCTCCATCCGGGACGGCGCCGCGATTCTCTGGGCCCGGCGTGAAGGCCTCACCGTCGGGCTGCTGAGCGGGCGCCCGTCCGCGGCGACGACGCGCCGGGCTTCCGAGCTCGGCATCGATCTGGTGGTCGAAACCGGTCCGGACAAGCGCCCGGCATTCGAGCAGATCCTCACCAGGGTCCGCCTGGCGGCGACCGACGTCGCGTACATGGGCGACGACCTTCTCGATCTGCCGGTCCTCGGCAAGGTCGGCCTGTCGGCGGCGCCGGCCGACGCGGTCGACGAGGTGCTGGGTCACGTCAATTGGGTCAGCACCCGGCCCGGGGGCCGCGGGGCGGTGCGGGAGCTCGTCGAGCTCGTCCTGCGCGCCCGCTTGCGGTGGCAGGCCGTCGTCGGCCAGCATTTGGGACAGCCGTGACCGACTCCACGTTCCTGGTCAGCGTTCTCATCGCGCTGCTCATCGGCCTGGCGGCCGGCAAAGCCTGGGAGCGGTACAAACTCGTCGAAGGACGCTGGATCGATCGACGCCGCGGCCGGCAGTCGCCGTACTTCATCCTCGGCCTGAACTATCTCGTCGCGGGCCAGGTGGACCTGGCGATTGACGAGCTGGAGAAAGCGGCGCGGCTGGACCCCGGCGCGCTGGAGCTCCGGCTCGTGCTCGGGAACCTCTATCGCGAAAAGGGCCAGGTCGGGCGCGCCATTTCGGAACACCAGTCGCTGCTGCAGCGGCCGCGCCTGAGCAAGGTCGAGCACGCCAACGCGCTGCTCTGCCTTGGACTCGACTACCGGCGCGGCGGGTTCGTCGATCGGGCGGTCGCGGCATTCACGGACGTCCTCAAGCTCGATCCCGACAACGAGGCGGCGCTCGTCAACCTGGAAAAGCTCCAGGAAGATCAGCACCAGTGGCAGGACGCGTACGTCACGCGGCGGCGCCTCGCGGCGATCGCGGGCCCGCCCTCGCAGCCCAAGTCGCAGTCGATCCTCGGGTTTCTCGAGAACGAGCTCGGCGCGCAGGCCCTCGAGGCCGGCCAGCTGGACGAAGCGGCGAAGCGGTTCGAGTCGGCGGTCGATCTCGACAAGGGCATCCTGCCGGCGCACCTCCATCTCGGCGACGTGCGGGAACAGCAGGGCGACCTCGCGGGAGCGGTCGCGATCTGGGAGCGCGCGATCGACGTCGCGCCGGATCGCGCCTATCTGGCGCTCGACCGGCTCGAGCGCGCGTACGTGACGCTCGGGGCGCCGCAGCGGTTCGCCGCCCTCTGCCGCCGGTTGACGGCGGATTCACCCCGCGAATGGCGCGCGCGGCTGGCGCTCGCCCGGCACCTGACGGCGGACGGGCAGCCGGCCCGCACGCTCGACCTGCTCTTCGAGGCGCTCGAGCACAACCCGCACGCGCTCGCCATCCATCAGGCCATCTGGAACACGCTGTCGGAGCTGGATCTGCCGAAGCACCTGGTGGCACGCTACATCGAGGTCACGCGACAGTCGGTGTTCTATCTCGATCCGCACGTGTGCATCCGGTGCCGGTACCGCAGCACGGAGCTCCTGTGGCAGTGCCCGCACTGCCATGAGTGGAACACGTTCGTCGAGGAGCGCATCACCCCGGCGACGGACACCGAGGGCGAGATCTCGGCCAGCATGTCCTCGTAGCCGAAAGCCAGGCGAACAGACGTGATTGCCGCAGTCGCCAGAGTCGCCCTGACGGGCGGGATCGCCACGGGAAAGTCGTACTGCCTGGCGCGATTCGTCGAGATGGGCGCGCCGGCGATTGACGCCGACCAGCTGGCGCGGCAGGCGATCGCCCCGGGGACGCCGGGCTTCGACGCCGTCCTCACCCGGTTCGGACGCGCCGTCGAGAAGGCCGACGGCGGGCTCGACCGCGACGCGCTCGCGAAGCTCGTCTTCTCCGATGAGGCCGCGCGCCGGGACCTCGAGACCATCGTCCATCCGGTGGTGTATGCCGCCATCAACAAGTGGTTCGACGGGCTGAGCTCGGCCGGGGGCCGGCCGCTGGCCGCGATCGCCGACGTGCCGCTCCTCTTCGAGACCGGCCGCGAGCGCGACTTCGACTTCGTCATCGTCGCCGCCTGCCGGCCCGAGCAGCAGATCGAACGGCTGATCGCACGCGGCATGAGCGAAGCCGACGCGCAGCAGCGCATCAACGCGCAGATACCCATCGATCAGAAAGCCGCACGCGCCAACTTCCTCATCGACACGTCAGACACGGTCGCGCAGACCAACATGCAGGTGCTGCAGGTCTGGGAAAAACTGAATAAACGCTAGCGACAAGATCTCACCACGAAGCCCACGAAGCTCACGAAGGCCTCCGTCCGCTTGTAAGGCCCGGCGTCACAACTGCCTCCGGCCGCCGCGGGCGAAGCCCGCGGTTACGCCGGGCCATGCCTGGTGAAGCCCTTCGTGTTCTTCGTGGTGAGATTCAGGTCGATCGCTGCTCGGCGGCGATCACTGTGTTCTTGAGCAGCATCGCAATCGTCAGCGGCCCGACGCCGCCAGGCACGGGCGTGAGTGCGCCGGCGACCTCGGCCACGGCAGGATGAACATCGCCGGCAATCACGGAGCCTTTCGAGTCGAACGTCGCGACCCTGGGACTCTCCGCGCCGAACAACGTGACGACGTCCTGCCGCACGGTGATGGGATTGATGCCGACGTCAACGACGGCCGCGCCCGGCTTGACGAATGCAGGCGTCACGAACCCCGGACGGCCGATGGCCGCGACCAGAATGTCTGCGGTCGCCGCGACCGCCGGCAGATCTTTCGTGCGCGAGTGGCAGATGGTCACCGTGGCGTCGCGCTGCAGGAGCAGCAGCGCCATGGGCTTGCCGACAATCTCGCTGCGTCCGATCACCACGGCCCGCTGCCCCGCTATCGCGATGCCTTCGCGAACGAGCAGCTCGATCACTCCCGACGGCGTGCATGGGGCGAGCACCGCGCGCCCCTGAGTGAGCCGGCCGATGTTCGCGGGATGAAAACAATCGACGTCCTTCGCCGGATCGATGGTGTCGAACACTTCCTGCTCGACTGCCTTGCCAAGCGCTTTGGGTAACGGCGACTGAACCAGGATGCCGTCGCACGCATCGTCAATATTCAGCGACCGCACTTCGGCCATCACCGAATCGGCAGACGCAGTCGCGAGCAGCCGATGAACGACGACGTTCAGGCCGGCGTCGCGGCCGGCGCGTTCCTTGTTCCGGACGTAGACCTGAGACCCGGGATCGTCCCCAACGAGGAGAATGTGAAGGCTTGGAGCACGGCCTGACTTCGCCGTGAACGCCTGAACTCTCGGCACGAGCTCAGCGCGGAGCACCGCCGCGGTTGCAACGCCATCAAGCTTCCGCGCGGACACCGCGTCAGTCTATCCGGAAAGCGAAAGCGGGCTCGACGCCTTTCGACGCCGAGCCCGCCTTCGAACTTCGAACGTTTAACTCAGCCCTTATTGAGCTTGCTGTGCTTGATGCTGTAGCCGAAGTAGATGAACATGCCAATCACCAGCCAGCCGACCAATCGCAGATGGTTTTGCCAACCCAGGCCGGCGATCATCAAGCCGCAGGAGAGAATGCCCAGGATGGCCACGACCGGCAGCATCGGCACGGTGAAGCCGCGCGAAATCTCCGGCCGCCGGACGCGCATGATCCAGACGCCCAGGCACACGAGCATGAACGCGAACAGCGTCCCGATGCTGGTCATCTCGCCCACGATGTTGTCCGGGAAGAACGCCGCGAACACCGCCGTGAACGCGAAGAAGATCCAGTTGGACTTGTGCGGGGTCTTGAACGTCGGATGCACCTCTGAAAAGACCGGCGGCACGAGACCGTCGCGGCTCATCGAGAAGAACACCCGGGACTGACCGAGAAGCATGACCAGGATGACCGACGAGAAGCCGGCCAGGATCGCCACCGTCACAAAGTTCGACAGCCAGGCATAGCCGGGCATCTTGTTCGTAATCGCGGCCGCCACAGACGCCTCGCCGCCGAGCGCGGGATCGCGGAAGAACTCGACCGGCGCCAGGCCACTCAGCACCCACGCGAAGAGCACATAGAGCACCGTGCAGATGGCCAGAGAACCAAGGATGCCGATCGGCATGTCGCGCTTCGGGTTCTTCGCTTCCTGGGCGGCGGTCGAGACGGCGTCGAAACCTATGAAGGCGAAGAAGACGACACCTGCCGCGCCAACGATCCCCCAAAAGCCGCCGAAGCTATGGACGATGCCCTGAGCGTTCGTATACGTCGTCGCCTCTGGAATGAACGGGGTGTGGTTCGCCGGGTCGATGAAACCCCAGCCGAGCGAAATCACCATCAACACGATCGAGACCTTGAGGATGACGATCAGGCTGTTCACGAGTGCGGATTGCTGCGTGCCGCGGATCAGCAGAAGCGTGAGCAGGAGGAGGATGCCGACGGCCGGCACGTTCATGATCCCGTTGACGGCAGCCACTCCCGTGTCCGCTCCGGTCCCGGGCATGACTTGGAACGGTGAGTGATACCACTGCCACGGTATGTCCCATCCGAAGAATCCAAGTACCCGGTTGAAATACTGGCTCCAGGCAATCGCGACGGTCGCGGCTCCGACCGCGTACTCGAGCACGAGGTCCCAGCCGATGATCCACGCCATCAGCTCGCCCATCGTGGCGTACGAGTAGGTGTAGGCGCTTCCCGCGATGGGAATCATGGACGCGAACTCGGCGTAGCAGAGACCGGCGAACAGGCAGCCGACTCCGGCGAGGAGAAAGGCCAGTGTGACCGATGGGCCGGCGCGCTCAGCGATGGCCGCCGCGGTTCGGACGAAGAGTCCCGCGCCAATGATCGCGCCGATGCCGAGCGCGACCAGTGACCAGGCGCCGAGCGTGCGCTTCAGGGCGCCTTCGCCGGTCGCCGCCCCATCCGCCATCAGGCGGTCGATCGACTTCGTGCGGGTCAGTGTGCCAGCCACTCTCGTCCCCCCTTTGTTCACACGGAAAACCGGCTTTCGGGATTGCTCTGGTAAAACCGCGGAGATTATATGTCACGGATCCGGAACGTCGACGGCTTCCTGCCAGGCCCGGACGCGGGCCACCGGATCGCCGGCGACGAGGTCCGAGATCACCGCGACCGACGACGCCCCGGCCGCGAGCACGTCGCGAGCGACCGCGAGGTCGATGCCCCCGATGGCCACGAGCGGCAGCCCGGAGGACCGGGCCCGCCCCGATGCGCGGCGCACACCCGTCAACCCGACAGGCTCGTCCGACGTCGGGCCCTTGGTCCGGGTCGCGAAGACCGGACCGATCGCCAGGTAGTCCACGGGAAGCTGCAGCGCCTGCTCCACCTGCTCATCCGTATGAGTCGAGATTCCCACGATGGCTTCCGGTCCGACGATCGCCCTGACGTCGGCAGGACCGAGGTCGTCCTGGCCAACGTGGACGCCGCTCGCGCCGGCCATGCGCGCGAGATCGGGGCGGTCGTTCACGATGAAGATGCCGCCGGTCGCGCGGACCCGGGTGGCCATGGCGCGGGCCAGCTCGAGAAACGTCCCGCCCGGCAGCGTCTTGGCGCGCAGCTGCACGAGCCGCACGCCCGCGGCGAGCCAGGCGTCGAGCAGGCTCAGCGGGTCGAGCGCCCGGTCGGCGAGTACGTCGGCGTCGAGAATGGCGTAGAGGCGCGGGAGGTCAGGCCGATTCGGCAAGCTTGCCGTCTACGTTACTTTTTTTTACCGTGGCGAACCGATCCATGAAGGCCGTACTGAGGCGTCCTGCCAGGAAGTCCGGATCGGCCAGGATCTTGAGGTGCAGCGGGATGGTCGTCTTGATCCCGTCGACGACGGTCATCTCGAGCGTGCGGCGCATGCGGGCGATGGCCTCGGCGCGGGTCCGCCCGTGCGTGACGACCTTGGCGACGAGCGAGTCGTAGTAGGGCGACACGGTGCAATCCGAGTGCGCGTAGGTGTCCACGCGGACGCCCGGCCCGCCCGGAACGCTGAAGGCCTGGATCACGCCGGGGCTCGGGGCAAACGTGACCGGGTCCTCGGCGTTCACGCGGCACTCGATGGAGTGGCCGCGGAACTCGATATCGCTCTGCTTGAACGCCAGACGCGCCCCGTCCGCAATCCGAATCTGCTCCTTCACGATGTCCACGCCGGTCACGAACTCGGTGACGGGGTGCTCCACCTGGAGGCGCGTGTTGGCTTCGAGGAAGTAGAAGTGCCCGGACGCGTCCATCAGGAACTCGAACGTGCCGGCATTCGTGTACTGGACCGCGCGGGCCGCATCCACCACCGAGGCGCCGAGACGGCGCCGCTGCTTTTCGGTGAGTGCGACCGACGGGGCTTCCTCAATCAGCTTCTGGTGGCGGCGCTGGATCGAGCACTCGCGCTCGCCGAGGTGCACGACGTTGCCGTGATGGTCGCCGAGCACCTGAATCTCGATGTGCCGCGCGGACTCGACGTACTTCTCGAGGTAGACGTCGCCCACGCCGAAGGCCGCCTCGGCCTCGCGGTTGGCGGTCTTCAACGCGTCGGGCAGCTCTTCCGGCGCGCGGACGACCCGCATGCCGCGGCCGCCGCCGCCCGCCACGGCCTTGATGATGACGGGATAGCCCAGCTCCTTGGCGACCTTCAGGGCCTGCTCGTCGCCCTGCACGGGACCGTCGCTGCCGGGCAACACCGGGACGCCGGCTTTCTTCATCGCGCGTCTGGCGCGGGCCTTGTCGCCCATCAGGCGGATGACGTTGGGATACGGGCCGATGAACTTGATGTGGCACGCCTCGCACACTTCGGCGAGATACGCGCTTTCGGACAGGAAGCCGTAGCCGGGATGAATCGCGTCCGCGCCCGTGATTTCGGCCGCGCTGATGATGGCCGGCACGTTCAGGTAGCTGTCGGCGCTGCGCGCCGGGCCGATACAGACGTCCTCATCGGCAAACCGCACGTGCAACGCATGCTCGTCGGCTTCTGAGTACACCGCCACGGTCCGGATGCCGAGCTCCCGGCAGGCGCAAATTACCCGAAGTGCGATCTCGCCGCGGTTCGCGATGAGGATCTTGTTGAACACGTCAGACGCTCACCTTCAGAGTGAAGAGCCGGTCACCGAACTGGACCGGCCGGCTGTTCTCCACGTGCACGGCCGTAATGACGCCATCCGCTTCGCTCTCGATCTCGTTCATCAGCTTCATCGCTTCGATGATGCAGAGCACCTGGCCCTTCTTCACCTTGTCGCCGACCTCGACGAAGTTCGGCGCGCCGGGCTCGGGCGCGCGATACAGCGTCCCGACGATCGGCGACTTGATCACCGCCAGGTCCATCCCGGTCGGCTCCGCGGCCCCGGCGCCGGCCGCGCCGCCGGCCGCGGGGGCCGGCATGGGCTGCGGCGCCGCCACAAGCCCCATCGCCGGGATGGGCATGGGCGGCATCACCGTAATCTCGCGGCCCGCCTTCCGCACGCGCACCTTGAGCCCATCCCGTTCGATCTCGAGCTCGGCCAGGTCGTGCTCCTTGACGAGGGCCAGAATCTCCTTCACGTCGTCGAGATCCATAGGCTCAGACGACCACCAGATCCCGCGGCGCGTCGGTCAGCACCTCACACCCGTCAGCCGTCACCAGCACGTCATCCTCCAGCCGAACACCGCCAAACCCGTCCACGTACGCACCCGGCTCAATCGTGCAGACCATGCCTGCCTCGAGCCGATCGGTGTGGTTGGGATCCGGCCGGGCGATTCGCGGTGCTTCGTGCAGTTCCAGCCCGAGACCGTGACCCGTCGCATGCAACACGGCCTGTCCGAGACCGTGCCGCTCCAGCACCTCGCGGGCGGCGGTGTCGACGGCGGGAGCTTCCTGCCCCGGCCGCACGGCCGATATGGCGGCCGCCTGCGCCTCGCGAACCGCCTCGAACAGGGACCGGGCTTCGGCCCCGACCTGACCGACGGCGGCCATGCGCGTCAGGTCGCCGCAGTATCCGTCTAACCGCCCGCCGAAGTCCAGCAGGACCAGATCGCCCTGGACGAGCCGCCGATCGGTCGGCCGCGCGTGCGGCGAGGCGCTGTTGGGGCCCGATGCGACGATCGTCGGGAACGCGGGCTCGTCGAAACCGGCCCGGTCGAGCGCTTCGTCGATGGAGCGCGCGACTTCGAGCTCCGTCCGCCCTTCTGAGACGAACGCGGCCATGCCGCGGGCGACGTCCGAAACGCCGCGGCAGGCCCGGCGCAGGATGGCGATCTCACCCGCATCCTTGACCATGCGATGCCGCTCGATGAGGCGCTCGGTTGCCACCCACTCGATGCCCGGCGTCGCTCGCTGCCAGCTGGCCAGCGTCGCGACCGTCACGTGCTCGGCCTCGAAGCCGGTACGACGCGCGCGAAGCCGTTCGATCACCGCGGCCAGCGTCAGGTCGTAGCGCCTGGTGACCGACTCGACCTCGACCGGCCCCATGCTGCCGTCACGAACCCTCCGGCGGGCGCCGGCCTCATACCGGCCGTCCGCGAGCAGGCGCGCTTCGCCCGGGGACAGCACGAGCATGCCCGCCGTGCCGGCAAAGCCACACAGATACGCGATGTTGGTGGGCGACGAGATGACCAGGGCGCGCAGCTCTGCGCGCTCGCGTTCCTCGTGTGCCCGGTGGATCCGCCCGTTGAAATCCGGGCGCAAACGATCGCCCATGGGGTTCAGGCGACTGATTCTGTCATCAATTGCGCGCGCCGGCTTTCGACGCGCCGCAGGAGACTCTCCAGCTCGGGCAGCGAACGGCGAACGGATCCCTTGCGCGTGCCCGCCGACATGCCCGGGTCGGGCGTCGACAGGTTGAGCACGGCGCCGGGTTGCGCCACTTCGAGCGAGCCGTTGTACACGTCGTTGCCGTTGAGCGCGTGGATCGCTTTGCCGGTTGCGGGAACCGGATGGATCTCGATGTGCCGCGCCTGCTCCGCGGCCTCCTCGGCCGCGGCACGAGCGGCCGCTTCCGCGGCGGCGCGCTGCTCGGCGGCTTTCCGGGCCTCGGCTTCGGCGGCGGCCGCCTTGGCCGCGAGCCTGGCGGCGGCTTCGGCCTCCGCTTTCTCCTCGGCCGCGCGACGCCGTTCGGCCTCCATCGCGGCACGTTCTTCGGCGGCCTTGCGGGCCGCTTCAGCCGCGGCTTTCTCTGCGGCCTGTCGCGCCGCGGTCTCCGCGGCCGCTTTTTCCTCCGCGGCTTTTCGCGCCGCCGCTTCGGCCGCGGCTTTTTCTTCCGCGGCCTTGCGGGCCCTGGCTTCGGCGGCCGCCTGCTCGGCGGCTTCACGCGCGGCTTGAGCGGCCCGTTCCTCCGCGGCCTTCTTCGCGGCCGCTTCCGCGGCCGCCTTCTCCTCCGCCGCCTTCTTCGCCGCCGCTTCCGCCGCGGCCTTCTGCTCAGCGGCTCGCTTCGCCGCGGCTTCCGCGGCGACCTTTTCGGCGGCCTTCGTCGCGGCTGCGACTGCGGCGGCCTTTTCCTCGGCGGCCTTCTTCGCGGCCGCTGCCGTGGCGGCCTTCTCCTCGGCCGCTCGCTTCGTCGCCGCTTCCGCGGCAGCCTTCTGCTCGGCCGCGTGCCGGGCCGCCGCTTCCGCCGCGGCCTGCTCCGCCGCCTTGCGAGCCGCGGTTTCCGCCGCGGCCTTGTCTTCCGCAGCCTTGCGCGCGGCGGCTTCTGCCGCCGCCTTCTCTTCAGCGGCTCTCCGCGCTGTCGCTTCCTCGGCCGCCCGGTCCTCGGCGGCCCTCCGGGCCCTGGATTCGGCAACCGACTGTTCCTCGGCGATCTTGCGGGTGGCGACGGCATCCGCCGCGGCTTGTTCGGCGGCGGCCTGCGCGACTTGCAGCGCTTTCTCGAGGTCGGCGTCCGCGTCATCGGCGCTCAGATCAACGCCGGTGTCTTCCGCCTCCAGGTCAGGCACGGCCTGGGCCACTTCGCCCAGCACCGCGTTCAGATCGATGGCTGGGGCTTCGTCTGTCGCGGCCGCAACCACAGCTTCCGCAGCGGGCTCAACGGTCTTGTGCGACCGGTGTGATGTCGATTGGACGAGATCGGGAATCGCGCTGGGCTCGGACGAGACCGGCGGCATGACAACGTCCACCAGGTCGTCGGCCGGCGCCTTCTTGCCTTTCGCCTTGCCCTTGATCTTCGCGCCGGACAGCAGGCCGTCCAGCGACAGCGGCTCGGACTTCAACGGCACGTCGGCCGGCGTCGAGCGCGCGGCGGGATCGAAATGGAGGCCGTCCAGGGCCGACGGGTCAGGCGGCCACTGCCCCGGCCCGTCCATCGGCACGAGCATGGTGTGCTCGGCGCGATCGTGCAGCTCCGCCAGCCCGCGAATCGCGGCCAGGTTGTCCGGCGCGCGTTTCAGCGCCGACTCGAGCGCGTCCCGCGCTTCGTCGTAGCGGCCCAGATCGAGCAGGGACCACCCGAGCGTCACGCGGGCGGACAGATGATCAGGAAACTTGACGAGGCCTTCCTGGCACAGCGCGACGGCGCGCTCCAGATCGCCGGCGCGGCGAAACCGCTCGGCGATGGCGCCGAAGGCGGGGGTGTCCTCGGCGGGCACCTGCCGCTTGCGATTGAGACCGATGCTTTGCTGCGCCACGGGCGGAAGATCGGGCCGGCGTGGGGAGCGACGCTGGCCTGTTGGATCGCGGCGTTAATTGCGGACCGAGATGGTGACGGTCCGGACCCGCTGGTTCTGGGCGTTGTCCGCGATTGGCGTCACCTCGATGGTCGCCAGCGTCTCGCCGCCCGGCGGGGTGTAGATCACCGTGAAACGGCCGGCCCCGTCGGTCGTGCCTGAGGTGGCCGAGAGTGTTCCGCCACCGTTGAAGACGCGAAGGCGCAGGCCGATGCCGGCGAGCGGAGCGCCATCGATGCTCAGCGCGGTCGCCACCACCGTCGAGAACGCGTCCGTCTTGATGAAGTCGGGCGTCGCCGTCAGACCGAGCGACAGGCTGAGCTCGGACGGACCGGTCAGCGCCGGGGCGTCCTGTCCCTCGATTGCGCAGCCCGCCGCCGCGAGCAAGGCCACCACCACGAAAAATCGTCTAATCAGCACGTCAGCACCCCACGTCTCAAGAGAAAAACTGTGTCTGCCTCACGCACACCGGTTGCTATGGACGGCCGCCGGACGGATCCGCCCAGTCGGCGAAGCTCACACCAATCTGACCTGTCACGCTCACGGCCCGGCCCGCCTGGTCGGTGCCATAGAACGTGATCCGGGCGATCGTGGAGATGGCGATGGCCCCGCCGGGCGGCTGGTTGGTGGGCCGGCGCAGCGCCATGAGCGGCGCCTCCATCTTGGCCTGAATGCGCACCAGCGTGAAGTTGGCGGTGCCGCCGTCTTCCTCGTTCACGTTGAACGTCACGGCGCCCTCGAACGGGAACGGGACGTCCACGCCCGGCGTGTTGCGCCCGTCGGCCCGGATGTACTCGACGCGGTAGCGCGTCACCGTGATGAAGTTCATCGAGGTCGGCTTGGCGGGCGTGGTCGACGAGCCCGGGTCCTTGAGCGCGAGCTCCATGGTGACCTGGCCGGGGTCCGCGAAGATCGAGTTGTTCGTCAGGACGTCCGACGCGAGGTCGCCCGACATCTCGTCCGGCTCGTCGCCGCGTGCGGCCAGGAGCTGGTTGATGATCAGATACGCCGGCGACGTGCCGGTGTTCTGCTGTGACGTGCAGCTCGTCGACGGCACCAGCAGCGCCGCGACGAGCGCGAGGCCGGTCAGGCGGCCAACCCAGGTCGGCCGCAGGAGGTTCTTCGTCTGTGCGCTATACGGGTTCATGGCTGCTGGCTCCGCTTAACGAATGATCCGAGGCGTCAGAGAAATCATGAGTTCGTTCTGCTCGCTCTTCGTGTCCGTGCGCTTGAAGAGCCAGCCCAGAAGCGGGATCTTGTGCAGGCCCGGCGTCTGGTCGTTGAGCTGCGTGTCGGTCTGCTGCAGGATGCCGCCGATGACGGTCGTGACGCCGTCGGCCACCTGCACCTGCGTGATCGCGCGCTGCGTCGCGATCGACGGGTTGCCGAGCACCGCGCGGCTGAAGTCCGGCTGCGCGTTCTCGAGCTCGATGAACATGATGACGGTGTTGGCCGCGGTGATCTGCGGCGTGACGCGCAGCTTGAGCGCCGCGTCACGGAACTGCGTGGTCACCGTGTTGTTCGCGACCGTCTGGAACGGAATCTGGAAGCCCTGCGTGACTTCGGCGACCTTGTTGTTCTGCGTCGTCACGCGCGGCGTGGACAGGATCTTGAGCTGGCCGCTGTGCTCGAGCGCGGTGATGGCGACGTCGATGTTGAACGCGCCGTTGACCGAGCCCATCGAGACGCCCAGCGCGGACGTCGCGCCGACGACCGGCAGGTTGACGGCCGTGCCCGCGCGTTCGAGCTCGGTCGAGCGCGGATCGGTCGGGCCCTGCGTCACCGGACCCTGGGTGATGACCCGGCCCGAGGCCGTGCCGCGGTTCGGGAAGCCGAGCGCCGTCGTGTTGCCGAGCTCCGGCGCCACGCGCCCGTTGACGCCCCACTGGACGCCCAGTGCCTTGGCCGCGTCCCGGTTCATCTGAAGGACCTTCGCCTCAATCTCGACCTGAGGCTCGGGCTTGTCAAGCTCGGCGACCAGCTGATCGATGTCGGCCAGGTTCTTGGCGACGTCCTGGACAATGATCATGTTGGTGCGGGAGTCGATCTCGACCGTGCCGCGGTCCGAGACGAACTTGCCCTGCAGCAGCAGCTTCTGGACGTCGCCCGCCGAGGCGTAGTTCAGCCGCAGCCGGCGCATCACGAGGTCCGGCGCCTGCTGGCCGGCGCGCTTCTGGTCGGCCTCCGCCTGGAGCTCCTTGGTGCGGGCGTCGCGGGTGAGCACCCGCAGCACCGGACCCTGAAGGTCGTAGGTGAGCTGGCTGCTCTTCATCACGACGTCCATGACCTGATCCCAGGGCACCTGGCTCAGCTTCAGGTCCACCGTCGCGTTGCCGGGCACGCTCGGGTCAATGACGAGGTTGATCCCGCCGATCTCGGACAGGTTTCGCAGAACGGTCCGGAGATTGGCCGACTGATAGTCGACGTCAATCGGCGTGCCGCTGAACTGCCGGAGCGCCTGAGCCGGGGTCTGGACGGCGCCCTGCGGGTCGCCGGTCGCCCCGAGGCCAAACGTGGCCGCGACGGCGAAGGTAATCGACGCAATCCAAAGACGGTGATTCTTCATCGGTTGACCTCAGCGAGGGAACGCAGCATCTTGCGCACTTCCTGCGGACGAGCCGTGCTGCCAGGCTGGAATGCCTCGACGAACACGACGCCTTGCGAATCGATGTGCTTGATGGTCGCGTCGGCCAGCGCATCCTTCACGCGGGCGACGTACGACTGCTTGTCGGCGTTCTCGAGAATCGCGGTCCACTTGTTGTTCTCGCGCACGACGCCCGTCACGGTGACGTCGGCGAGCGCGAACGACTTGAGGCCGGTCATGAGGCGGCCGCCCAGCTGCCCGGGCAGCGGGCGCTTGGGCGCCAGCAGGCTCGTGAAGGGGTCGCGCCGGCCGCCGCTGTCGTAGCCGGACGGAATCGTCGGCGGCGCATCACCCACGCGGGTCCCCACCGGGATCTGTGCGAGCGCGGGCGAAGCCGCGGTCACAGCAAGCGTCAGGACAATGAGTCGGGTCTTCACTTGCGGCCTCCTGGAGTCGTCGTCGTGAGCGTCATCGCAGGATCCACGTCCTTCTTGAACACGAAGGTCGTCGCCAGGCACGACACGGCGATCGTGCCCTTCGCGTTCGGGCGCGACAGCACCTTGATCGTCATGTCCGACACCGACATCAGCCGGGCCATGGCCGCGACCCGCGCGAAGAACCGTCCGAGGTCGTGATACGTGCCCTCGATGCCGAGCTGCAGCGGCCACTCGGAGTACTGCGTCTTGGCGACCACCGGCTTCGGCGTGAACGTCGCGAGGTCGAGCGTCGACTCGCTGGCCAGCTCGTGCAGGTTGCGGAGCACGTCCTGCGGGTCGCGGTCGTCCGGGATGACGGCCATCGTCTCGCGCAGCGCCACTTCGAGCGCGCGCACTTCCCGCTGGTACTGCGGCAGCTTGTTCGTGATGGCCTGGACCCGGGCGACTTCCGACTCCACCTTGGTCATCCGCGCGATCTGCGTCTCGAGGTCCGCGCGCGCCGGCCCGATCAGGACCTGCCAGGCGCCCGCGACCGTGAGCGCGCACAGCAGCCCGAAGATGACCAGCTGGGCGCGAGGGCTCAGTTCGTGAAAGCTCTTCGCCATGACACTAGACTCCTGGCCGGCCCGCCGGCGTCGTGTTCACCACCGTGGCCGCCGGCGTGGCCGTGGCCGCTTCGGCCTTCAGCGAGAAGCGGATCACGTCGTTCTCCTCGACGACTTCGGTCGTCGTCGCGAGGATTTCGACCGGCATCTTGAACAGGCCCGACCGCTGCAGGCCTTCCGCGAAGTCGGAGACGGATGTGAGCGAGATGGCCCGGCCGTCGACCTGAATCACCGCGCCCGTCTGCTTGATCTCGACGAGCCACAGGCCCTCGGGCACGCTGCGGCTGACCGTCTCGAGCAGCGAGATCGGCGCGCGCTTGGCGGCGCGGAGGCGATCGATGAGCGCCAGCCGTTCGGCCAGCTCGTTCTTGCGGTTCGTCGCGGCTTCGAGCAGCTTCTGCGCGTCCTTCAGCTGTTCGAGCCGGGCTTCGCCGTCGGAGATGCGCACTTCGGTCTGCGCGAGCTGGTGTCTGAGGTACCACCACCAGCCGCCGACGCCGACGACCGTCACGAGCAGCAGGCCGAGGCCGAGCAGCGCCTGGCGATGCTCCCGAGGCACCCACTCGCGCGGCGGCGCCGCGCCGGGACCGGTTGTCAGTAGGTTGACGCGGATCATCGGTCCCCCTCGTTACGCATGGCCAGGCCGACCGCGACCGCGTAGGACGGTCCCGCCAGGTCCGCGCCGATCGCGCGAGCGGGCTTCGCCACGCGGCGGAACGGATCGAACACATCGACCGGCGCGCCGAACTCGCTCGCCAGCAGATCCACCAGGCCCACGGCCTGCCAGGCGCCACCGGACAGCACGATGCGGCTGAGCTTCTCGACGGGAGCCGTGGCGCGGTAGAAGTCAATCGTCTTGCGCACCTCGAGGACGAGCTGCGCGCTCGCCTCGCGGAGGACGCCGGCGACCTGTTCCGGATTCACGTCGCGCGGGAACTCGCCGTGCAGGATCCGGTTGGCGGCCGTTTCGTCGAGCTCCGCGGATCCGAGATCGCGGCGGAGGGCGTCGACATGAATGTGACCGCCGATGGAGATGTCGCGCGTGAAGATCGGCTCGCCGCGTTCCAGCAAGCACACGATCGTGACGCCGCGTCCAATATGGATGAGCGCCGCGAGCGGGTCCGTCCGCTCCGGGTAATTCATCTGGTAGGCATTGGCGAGGGCGAACGCCTCGATGTCGAGCACGACCGGCCGCCGCCCTGTCTGGGCGATGACGCCGGCGCGATCGTCGATGCGGTCCTTCTTCGCCGCGACGAGGAGAACGTCGAGTCCCGTCTTCGACGCGTCGCCGCCCT
>Ga0137326_1000257_pt1 | contig 19245 bp, 19 predicted proteins | sample EasRivERMZT500_2_FD_102292 | JGI IMG/M metagenome (GOLD analysis project Ga0137326, IMG submission 102292) | Soil microbial communities from meander-bound floodplain in the East River, Colorado, USA - East River MetaG ERMZT500_2 | ecosystem: Environmental > Terrestrial > Soil > Floodplain ... | reverse complement strand
TCTGCTGCTGCAAGGGGCCGTTGCCGACGATGAGGAAGCGCGCGCGCGGCTCCTCCTGCACGATGAGCTTCGCGGCTTCGAGGAAGGACGCATGTCCCTTGACGGGCGCCAGGCGTCCCACCGCCCCGATGACGAGGGCCCCGTCGTCCAGGCCCAGCTCGCGCCGGACGTCCGCCGGCGCCTGAATCGGCGTCATCCGCCCCAGATCGATCCCGTTATGGATGTGCGTCAGCATCGTCGGCCGGTAGCCGGATTGCGCCAGCGAGTCGGCGATGCCCTTGGAGACGCCGATCACGAGGTCCGCCATGCACTGGAGCGCCGCGCGGTCGAGCGCCTCGTACGCGCGGAACTTCATGCGGCTCCAGCCGGTCATCGGCTCGGTCAGCCCGTGGACGGTGCGGACGACGTACGGCACCCCGGCGAGCTTGGCCGCCAGCGCGCCGAGCACGGTGTCCTTGTAGCGGTGCGTGTGGACGAGGTCGGGCCGCTTCTCTTTGAGGATGCGCGTGAGCGTGGAGAGAATCTTCGGCGCCGTGTTCCGGCGCTCATCGACAATCGTGACGTCGACGCCCAGCTTGCACAGTTCGGTCGCCAGCCGGCCGTTGTTGAGCAGCACGGCGTTCAGGCTCACGCCGGGTCGTCGCATGAGGTACGCCGCCGAGGCGGCGACCTGCACTTCGGCTCCGGCCCAGAGATCCGCGGACATGATGTGGCAGATGCGCATTGCAAGTTCTCCGAGGATGTGTGGCGTTAACGTGAAGTCAGTTGCGGCACCGAAGGCAGCCGCCGGGATGGCGTCCAGCTCGTGAAGCGATCGCCGCGCGCGAACCGCACCCAGGCGATCAACACGGCGACGTTGGCGACGAGGAGAAAGGCCGGGAGCCGCAGCGCGGGCGTGCGTCGCCAGAGCCCCCAGAGAGCCGCGGCGTAAAACGCGGCCTGCAGGACGAGCAGGGTCAGGTAGAACGACGACGTGGCCGCGAGGACCGCATTGGTGACGGCCGCGACGATCATCGCGAACGGCACCAGCCAGCGGCAGAGCTTGTGGCTGGCGAGCTGCCACGCGAACAGGCCGTGGCGGAAGGGGTTGAGGAGGCCCCGGTTGGTCGCGAGGACCGCCAGCCCGCGCACGACCGTGCGGACTTTGCGGGGCAGCTCGTCGCGCTCCTCGGCCACGTTCCGGTAGTAGCCGGCACAGTCGGGATCGAGCACGCCGCGCAGGCCGAACTCGACCGTGCGAAGCAGCGTCGAGAAATCACTCTGGCGATCGACCGCCCACTCACGGCACACCGTGCGGCGCGCCGCAAAGAACGATCCGCTCAGGCCGACGAGGCTGTTGACGCGCGTCTCGAGCGCGCGGAGCGTCATCTCGTACCGGACGTACGCGCCCTCGCCGCTCACCCGGCCGTCCGCGTCGATGAAGCGATCCACGCTGCTGACGCAGCCCACCATCGGATCGGCAAAACGCTGCACGATGGTGGCCACGCCGTGCGCGTCCAGGATCGTCGCCGCGTCGGAGAAGACCAGGATCTCGCCTGACGCCGCCTCGACCGCGAGCAGCTGCGCGGCCTCCTTGCCCCGACGCTCGGGCGATCGCACCAGCCGGACGCGCGGCGCATGCGCGCGCACGACGGCGTCCGTGCCGTCGCTCGAGCAGTCGGACGCGACGATGATCTCGAGCCGGCCGGCGGGATAGAGCTGGCTGAGCGTGTTGTCGAGCTTGGCGGCGATCCGGGCCTCTTCGTTGTAGGCGGTGATGATGAACGTCACCCGCGGCGTGATCGGCGCGCGGATCACGGGCTGCCGGCGTATGCGCGCGACGAGCGCCAGCACGCACGGATAGCCGGCGTAGGCATACAGCACCAGCGCGACGGCGATCCAGAAGGCGACTTCCATCAGGAATGAAACCGTTCGAGCGCCCCGTGGCGATCCGCCGGCTCCGGACGGCCCGCGGCTTCCCAGATGCACTTCGTGATCCCCGCCTTGTCAGCGGCCGTCAGCCAGTGGTGGGTCGGGACGGTGAGGATGTGCTGCGCGACGATCCGCGCGGCGGGAAACCGCTGGCCCGCAAAGACAGCCGCGAGCTCCGGGATGTCGGACACCGGCGTCGGATAGGCGCGGCTCATGCCGAACCCGGCGCGCCGGCCCAGCTCGTAGAGATGGTCCCGCATTTCGGGCGTGCCGACCAGGATCGGCAGCCGCAGGTACGGATGCGAGGGCCCGTGCGGGAGCGGCAGGCCGAGGCGCTTGCCGAGATCGCCCGACGTGCGCGCGCAGGCCTCGTGGGCCTGTCGCAGACGGGCCCGCCAGTTCTGGAGCAGCGCCGCGCTCACCGCGGACAGCCGCTTCACCTTGACGTCCGTGGGGTAGACCGATCGGCCGAGGCCGAGGAACGGCATCGAGGCCGGAATCCAGTACAGCGCCGGCCGCGTGAAGACGGCCATCGCCAGCACGACCGCCAGACTCTTGAGCGTGTCGAGCCCGGTCTGTTGCGGCAGTGCCCGGCATTCGCGGCGGATCGCCTCCGCCAGCGCATCGGACTTCGTCAGGATGACGCCGCCCGATCCGCACGTGAGGTGCTTGCCGCGGCCAAGGCTGAAGAGGCCGATGTCGCCGAGCGTGCCCAGCGCGCGGCCGTTGACCTCGATGCCCATCGCCTGCGCCGCGTCCTCGATCACCGCGATGCCGAGCGGCGCGCACCGCGCGCGCACGCGGTCGACGTCCGACGCGATGCCGAAGAGGTGATGCGCGACCACGGCGAGCGTATTCGGGCCAATCGCGCGCCCGAGTCCGGACTCGTCCAGGTCGAAGGTCGAGGGGTGGATGTCGCAGAGCACCGGCTTCAGTCCGGCTGTGACGACGGCCGCCGGGACCGAGAAGCACGTGTAGGCCGGGATGACCACCTCGGTGCGCTCGGGCTGTTGTGCCTTGAGGGCCTTCAGGGAAATGGCGAGGGCCGCCGTGCCTGACGACACGAGCGCGACGTGCCTCGCGCCGAAGTGCTCGCCGATCTCGGCTTCGAGCGTCTGGACCGATCGGCCACCGGCGCGGAAGTCCTTGAAGGCCCGCCACAGGTCGGCGAGCGACAGCGCCGCTGCGGCCGGAGGGAGTGTGCGACCGATTCTCATGTCGGGCAGCCTCTAGTGAACGCCGGTGGTGGCCGCGTTGCGGAGCAGGCTCAGGCTGTCGGAGCGCTCGGCGACGAAGTCCGCAATGCACGTGATGGAGCGGAACCGGTCCAGATCGAGATCGGCGGCGGACGCCCGCACGCCGTAATCCAGCTCCAGATGGAGCAGCAGCTCGACGAAGGCGGCCGAATCCAGGACGCCGGCTTCGAAGAGATCGAGATCGACCGACGGCACGGGACGATCGAGCGTGTCGGCAAACAACCGGGAGATCTGCTGGCGGAGTTCGTGGGCGTGAGTCATGGGACTCTCCTCGAGTCGGCTTCCGTGAACTCAACGTGCATTGCGGTAGTAGCCGTCGTAGTTGCCGTAGTTGTTGTGGCGGCGCTCGCCGCCGTTCAGGACCGTGCCGACGATCTTCGAGCGGTCGAGCGCCTCGACGGCGTCGATGAGCGCCTGCTTCGGCGTCTTGTGCGCCGTGACGACGAGCACGTAGCCGTCAATCCAGCGGCCGATGAGCGGCGCGTCGGGCAGCACCGTGGCCGGCGGCGTGTCGATGACGATGTAGTCGTACGAGCGCCGCGCTTCCTGAAGCAGGGCCTCGAACCGCGGCGCGGTCAGGAGCTCGTAGGCGCTGCCGTGGTGCGCGCCCGGCAGCACGAGCGACAGGTTCAGCGCGTCCACTCGAAACACGACCCTGGCCAGCGTGGTCTCCGGGTTCAGGATGGCGTCGATCAGCCCGACGTCCGGCGGATTGGTCAGGCCGAGATAGGCCGCCGCGGTCGGCTGGTGAAAATCCGCGTCGATCACGAGAATGCGCGCCTGGGCCGACTGGGCCAGCGTGCCCGCCAGATTGAGCGCCGTGACCGTTTTGCCGTCGCCCGGCGTCGGGCTCGTGACGGCGACCACCTGGAATCCGTGGTCCCGGCGGCGCTCCTCGATGCGGTACCGCAGCGCGCGGTACTGATCGGCTTCGAGCGAGGCGGGCGCGCGGAAGCTCACGAGCGCTTCGGCGATCCGGGACGGCTCGGCCGTGACGACCGGCTCGAACCCCTGCGACATGGCGGCGACGTCGCCGCCCCCAAACAAGACTCCTCTCATGGCGTGCTCCATGGATGCATTTAGGTTCCCCGCGAGGTCAGCCGGACGAGCTCGTCGTTGCCCGACGCGTAGTGGTGCGTGCCCGCGGCGATGAGGGCCATGGCGACGGCCGCGGCCACGAACGCCGCGGTGCGCCGGCGCCGGCGGCGCTGGCGGTCCTGCTTCGTCGGAATACGGCTGACCGTGGCCAGCAGCGGCAGCTGCGTGATGCTCTGCAGCTCCTCGGCGGTGTGGACGCTGGTGTCGAACCGCTCGGTCCCGAGGATGACGACGAGGCCGAGGCCGATCGCGGCGGCGAGCCCGGCGCCGAGGAGGAACAGCCGCTTCGGCGCGAGCGCTCCGGTCGGTGGCACCGCCGGATCGATCACGCGGAACTGCTCGCCGCGCTTGCCCTCTTCGAGCGTCGCGCCGAGCTGCGCGTCCGCGTAGCGCTTCAGCACCGTCTGGTACCGGTCGTTCGCGCTGTCGTAGTCGCGGGAGTAGAGGTCCAGTGCGCCGGCCAGGCGCGGTGCCGTTTCGACGCGGGCCTCGTATTGCGCGATCTGGCGCTTGAGCGCCTCTTCGCGGTCGCGGAGCGCCTTGATCTCCGCGTCGATCTGCGCGACGGTCCGGGATCCGGGAGCGGCGGGCGTCTGTTTCGCCGTCGGCGCCGGCTCCGTCGTGCCGGTGCCCTTTGCGGCGATCTCCTGCTCGAGCGCCGCGATTTCAGCTTCCTTGGCAATGACCGCCGGCCACTTGTCGTTGTACCCCCGGCCGCGCAGCTCGTTCAGCTCGAGCTTCAGCCGTGTCAGGCGCGTCGCCGGCGTGTCGGACGCCGGAACTCCGGCAATCACGATCCCTTCAGACGGCTTGAGCAACAGGTCGCGCTGATCGGCCTTCCGGATTTGCAGGTCCACGACCTGCCGGAGCTCGCCGTTGAGCCGTTCGAGCGTCGCGATGTTCGCTTCCATCTGCTGCGGCAGGCTGCTGGAGTTGGCCGTCTGGAATCCTCGCAAGCGGGCCTCGCGCATTTCCATGTCCCGCTGCGTCTGCGCGACTTCGCGCTTCAGGAACTCGGCTGTCGACGACGCTTCCATCTTGCGGTTCGACGTGTTCTCGCTGACGTACAGCTGTGCCAGCGTGTTGGCCGTCTCGGCAGTCAGCGTGGGGTCGGTGCCGACGTAGTTGATCTTGAACGAGATGGTCGTGTTGCCGCCGGTCGGCTGCGGCACGTTCTTGAACTCGATGTTCACGTCGCCGCGCATCTTGTCCACGACGCCCTCCATCGGGAGAAAGCGGCGGAGCACCGGGTACAAGTTCAGCTTCTCGATGACCTGCGCGAGCCGCGCCCGGCTCATGACCTGCTGCTCGATCGTCTGAATGCGGGTTTCGAGGCCGCCGGTGACCGACGACTTCACGTAGTCCTCCGATACCCCAGGGCCGTGGACCAGCACGGTGGCGGAGGCCCGGTACAGATTCGGCAGCGAGAGCGCGAGGCTCACGGCGCCGGCGGCCACGAGGCCCGCGGCAAAGAAGCCGTAGCCCTTGCGGCGCCGCCAGATCTGGCCGATGCGGCCGAGAGCCGGCGCGGACGATTCGGGAACGTCGGAGTAGTCAGCCATCGGGTCACCGCACCATCACGATGTCGTTGTGCCGGACCATGAAATTGTCGGTGGCCGGATTCGGCGATCGTCCGGAGGCGATGTAGCTGTAGGCGAAGGGGATCGTCCGCGTGTCGGTGCCGTCGCGGCGGAACACGACGATGCCGTCCTTCTCCGCGTAGTCGCCGAGGCCGCCGGCCATCGCGATCATGTCCAGCACGGTCACCGGCGTCGTCAGCTCGTAGCGGCCCGGCGTCTTCACGCGGCCGACGACCGAGACTTTGAAGCTGTGGACCTCGCGCACGATGATCGAGACGAGCGGAGACTTGATGTACGGCTCGAGCGCCGACGTCAGGTTCTTCTGCAGCGCCATGGGCGTGAGGCCCGCCGCCGGCACGTCGTTGAGCAACGGCAACGAAATGCGGCCGTCCGGCCGCACGGGCACGGTCCTGCTGACCAGTGGGTTCTCCCACACCGAGATTTCCAGCACGTCATCGACGCCGATCGTGTATTCGCGCGCCGGCGCGGCCGGCGGACGGTTCGTTTGCGTGGCCGGCGCCTGGCCGGTCTGCGTCTGATCTTCCAGAGCCACGGCGCCGGGCACGGTGGCCGCAAGCGCCAATCCGATCGCGAGCGTGAGCCGTAGTTGGGCGTTCATGTTGTCAACCTCGTAGGATCCTGAGACACGGCCGCGACAGGGGCGTTCTGCGGGGCCGAGGCGGCCTGGGCCTCACGGTGTCCGGTTGGCCGCGGCCGGAACATCACGACTTTCAGCGTCGCCGCGAGAATCCGCAGGTCGAGCCACGGCGAGCGGTGCTTGATGTAGTAGAGGTCGTACCGGAGCTTCTCGATCTCTTCGTCGAGGTTGTTCGCGTAGCGGAAGCGCACCTGCGCCCAACCCGTCATGCCGGGCCGCACGAGGAGGCGCAGCGCGTAACAGCCAATCGCGGCGCCCGTCAGCTCATTCAGATTGCGACCCACGAGCGTGAAGAGCTCGAGATTGCTGACCGGGTGCGGCCGCGGTCCGACGAGGTTCATCTCGCCCCGCAGGATGTTGAGGAACTGCGGCAGCTCGTCGAGCCGGAACCGGCGGAGCAGCCTGCCCACGCGCGTGACGCGGTGGTGGTTGTCGGCTTCCCATTCCGACTTCCCGCCGCCCGTCTGCATCGTCCGGTACTTCAACAGCGTGAACGGACGGCCGCGGGCGCCCACGCGCTTCTGCCGGAAGAGCACGGGGCCGGGAGAGTCCAGCTTGATGGCGATCGCGAAGAGCAGAAAGAACGGTGAGAAGAGAATGGTCGCGACGAGCGCCGCGAAGAGGCTGGACACGCGGGCGAACCATTCCTGGATCCGTGTCGGAAACAGCCGGGCGGACACCAGGCTCATCGGCGTCAGCGATTCGATCGCGAGCTTGCCGGTGAGCCGCTCGTAGAACACGGCGGCGTCCTCGACGATGATCCCGCGCTGGACGAAGCAATCGAGCAGCGCCGAGATCGGCGTCATCCCGCGGCGCTCGGCGAGCGCGACGACGATCCGGTGCGGCTGCCGCTGCTCCACGACGGACCCGAGCGTGGAAAGCGGGCCGAGGCAGACCGCGCTCACCGAGTCATCCGGCGTCCCCTCCGAGAGCAGGCCGAGCAGCCGGCGCCGGTCGCGCCGCCGCTCGAGCTCGCGGACGAGCTGCGCGGCCAGGGGCGTCGTCCCCAGGATGAGGAGCCGTTCGGGACGGTCGGTGTAGTTCTCGGTCATGCGGGTGTCACTTCCGTGGCGTCCACGACGACAGCCACGCTGCGCTGCAGCAGCTCGACTGACAGCACGAGCAGGCCCTGCCGCGAGCGGACTTCGACGAGGCGGCCTTCGAGGCCGGAGAGCGGGCCTGCGGTGATGCGCGCCCGCTGGCCTTCGGTCAGGTACGGGTAGGGCAACACCGGCATGCGGGCGGTGGCGACGCGCTCGATGGCGTCGATCTCCTGGTCGGCGATCGGCGCGGGCCGATCCCAGCCGGCGCCGAGCATTCGCACCAGGCCGCGGACCGCGCAGACGTCCGTGCACGCGCGGCGATCCATCGCGTGCCGCACGAACAGGTAGCCTGGGAACATCGGGGCCGCGTTGAGCCGGCGGGCGCCGCGCCGGCGGCTCCACACGTCAACCGTCGGCAGGAAGGCGTTATAGCCCTTCGCGAGCAGCTGGTCGCGGACGACGTGTTCGCAGCGGCTGTGCGTCCAGAGCGCGTACCAGGCTGGCGACTGGGATGGCGCGCTGGTCGTGGCTGTCGTCGTGCGGGCGACTGGCGATTGCAACACGGGCTTCGCTCCCTTCAGTGCGATCGGCTACGCGCGATCGCGCTGCGTCCGTTGGTGGAACCCAATCCCTCTGCGCCGGCGTTCGGCACAATAGGCCGCAGGGTACGAAATGGCTGCATGGCCGCCTATCGGGTGATGTCCCGGGAGGTGGCTGGGAAAGCACCGACCGGCCGCCGCCTGCGCGCGCGGCGCGCTTTCGGCGCGGCCGCGGCTCCCAGCCGGCTCGGCAGGAGCGCGACGTAGCCCCGGCAGGCCATCTCGAAGGGCGAGAGCGCCTCGGTCAGAAACTCCTCCGCCGCCTTGAGCCGCGCCAGCGCGCGCCTGGTATCGGTCGTGGCTTCGAGAAGCGTATTCACGGACCGGTAGTGCGCCCTCAGGATGTCGAGCAGGCTGAATCCATCTTCGATAGCCGTCCGGCCGAGGTCGTACGCCCGAGCGCGCTGCTTCTCCCCGCTGCTCAGCAGGTAGCCGAGCAGTGCCGCGCGATACAACCGCGCAAAGAGAACGTGGGGTTTGCCCATATATGACGCCACACACTGCGCTTACGGTTCTCACCCACCTTCTCGCCAAATCGCGTCGCCGTCTATCCGGTAAAGATGAGAGGGCGGGGGCGGTGAACACCGGCTCAGGGCCCGCCTTCGCCGTAGGCTTCGGCGCGCCAGGGAGTTCAGGTCTTTTCCCTACTGCGGGACCCGGCAGGGCTATGCCAAGATCCAACCGGCTGTCCTGTGACCGATCCGTTGAAGGATCTTCAGACTGAGCGTGTGCTCCGACTGCTCGTCGATTCGGTGCGGGATTACGCCATCTTCATGCTGACCACGGAGGGTCAGGTGGCCTCCTGGAACGTCGGGGCGGAGCGGATCAAGGGCTATGCGCCCGAAGAGATCATCGGCCGTCATTTCCGCACCTTCTATCCCGAGAAGGAACAGCAGGAGCGGAAGCCCGAGAACGAGTTGGTGGTCGCCGCCGCGGTCGGCCGGTTCGAGGACGAGGGGTGGCGGATCAGGAAGAATGGCTCGCGGTTCTGGGCCAACGTCATCATCGTGGCGGTCCGGGACGAAGCGGGGGACCTCGTCGGCTTCGGCAAGATCACGCGCGACCTGACTGGCCGCCGGAATGCCGAAGCGCGATTCCGCCGCGTGGTCGAGGGCGTCCGCGACTACGCGATCGTGACGCTCGACGCGGATGGCATGGTCAGAAGCTGGAACGCCGGCGCGCAGCGGCTCAAGCAGTACTCGGAAGCGGAGATTCTGGGGGCGCCTGTCTCGCGCTTCTACATTCCGGAGGACGTCGCCTCCCGGCGGCCGCAGCGTGGTCTGGCCACGGCCGTCGAGCGGGGGGAGTACCGCGACGAAGCGTGGCGCGTCCGCAAAGACGGCACGCGGTTCTGGTCCAGCATCGCGATCACACCCATCCGCGACGATGACGGGCAGCTCATCGGCTTTTCGGAAGTCATCCGCGACATGACCGATCGGAAGCTGCTGATGGAACAGATCCAGCAGCATGCGAACGATCTCGAACAGCGGATCGCCGAGCGCGACCGCACGATGGCGGACCTCGAGTCCTTCAACTACTCGGTGTCACACGACCTGCGCGCGCCGTTGCGGGCCATCGAGGGCTTTGCCGCCGCACTGGCGGAGGACCTGCCGACGCCTCTCACCTCGGAGGTGCACGAGGATCTGCGGCAGATCACGAGCGCCGTCAAGCGCATGAACGCGCTGATCGACGACCTGCTGGACTACAGTCGCGTCAGCCGCGGCGACATCGAGATGGCCGACATCGCCCTGGCGGACGTCATGGCGGGCGTGCTGCACATCGACCCGGGCGCCAGCATCCGCACGGCGATTGAGCCCGGCGTTCGCGTGCGGGTGCAGCGCTCGGCGCTGACGCAGGCGCTCCTCAACCTCGTGGACAACGCCCTGAAATTCCACAAGCCCGGCCTGCCCCCGACCGTGGACATCGTCGCGTCACGCCGCGAGAACACGGTGCGGATCGCGGTGAAGGATGCCGGGATCGGCATCGCCCCGGAGCACCACGCGCGTATCTTTCAGATCTTTCAACGCCTGCACTCCACGGCCGCGTATCCCGGCACCGGCATCGGCCTGGCGCTCGTCAAGCGCATTGCCGAGCGGTTTGGCGGCACCGTCGGCGTGGAGTCCGAGGCGGGCAAAGGCAGCACCTTCTGGATCGATGTTCCCGCCGCCTGAACCACCATGGAACATCTCCTCCTGCTCGTCGAAGACGACGACGCCGACGCCCTGCTCATCGCGCGCGCGATCCGGAAGGCGCAGATCAGCGTGCGGCTGCAGCGCGTGAAGGACGGCGACGAGGCGGTCGACTACCTCGACGGCCGGACGGTGTACGCCGACCGCGTACGGTATCCTCGGCCGTCCGTGGTCCTTCTCGACATCAAGCTGCCCCGCCGTGACGGGTTCGAGGTCATCAGCTGGCTTCGGGGGCAGCCCACGCCGCTCTCCCGGACGGCCGTCGTGATGTTCACGTCGTCAGGACGATCGGCGGACGTCAACCGGGCCTACGAGCTCGGCGCCAATTCGTATCTCCGCAAGCCCGAGCAGCACAGCGATCTCGTGGACGCGATCAACGCGTTCCACGACTTCTGGCTGTCGCGGTGCGCGCTGCCGGAAGTCGGGCCTGGCGCGGTGCGCGATGCCTGACAGCCGGCTTCGCGTGCTGATGATCGAAGACACTCTCTCGGACGTCCAGCTCGTACAGCGGCTCCTGGCGCGCTCGAGGCTGCCGGTCTTCGATCTCCGGCTCGCGACCGATCTCACCCAGGGCATCCAGGCGCTGCGCGCGGGCGGATTCGACGCGGTCCTCCTCGATCTCGGGCTGCCCGACAGCTCGGGTACGGGCACCATGTCCCGGTTGCGCGATGTCGACCCGGACATGCCGACCATCGTCGTGACCGTGACCGATACGCCGCGGACCGTGCTCGATGCCATCCGGCTGGGCGCGGAGGACTACTTCGTCAAGTCCCGGCTCAGCGACGAGGAGCTGATTCACAAGATCGTCGATGCCGTGGTGCGCCGGCACGTGCTGTCCGGCGGACCGTTGGCGCTGGCGGCGCCGCACCGCGTGGGCGGCAAGACCATCCGCGTGCTCGTCGTCGAGGACGACGAGGCCGACGCGAGCCTGCTGCGACGGATGCTCGGCACCGTGAAACTCCTGCGGATCGAGGTTCTGGAGGCCACGACGCTCGAGAACGCGATGGCGCACCTCTCGACCGGCGTCGACATCATCCTGCTGGATCTCAATCTTCCGGACCGGATCGGCCTCGACACGCTGAGGCACCTTCGCGCCACCGACCCGACGACCCCGGTCGTCGTCCTGACCGGCGTGCAAGATCGCCAGACGGCCGTCGCCGCGCTCGAGAGCGGCGCGCAGGATTACCTCGTCAAGGGCCACGTGGACGGGATTGCCGTCGGCCGGTCGCTCCTGCGGCAATTGCGCGCGCCCGCCGCACGGATCGACTAAGGGTTTCACCCGGTAGCGGCGTGCGGCCCGTTTCGCTACTCTGAGTTCAGGTCCCCGCTACCGAAGACTGGAAGGCCATGCTGCCGAGCGATGTTCGCACGCTGCTCGTCGAGGCCCCGGCCGGGCGTCACATTGCTCAGCTGCACAGGGACTCGCGCTCGCTCGTGACTTCAGCCGGGTTGTACGTGGCCGCCGGCCTGGAGCGGGGAGCCGGCGTCGTCATCGTGGCGACTGCGGATCACACCGAGACGATCCTCCAGTACGTCGGGCGCGCGGGGCTTGACGCCGATGCGCTGCGCCGATCCGGCCAGTTCATCGTCCTCGACGCGGAGGCTACGCTCGCCCGGATCCTCCGCGGCGGTCAGCCGGTCTGGAGCGAATTCCAGCGGGTCATCCGTCCGGTCATTGCGCATCTGCATCGATTCGGACAGGCGAGCTGCCGCGTCTACGGCGAGCTGGTGGACGTGCTCTGGTCGCGCAGCAGGTACGCGGCGGCAACCCAGCTCGAGGAGTACTGGAACGCGCTCGGGCAGTCCCAGCAGTTCTCGCTGTTCTGCTCGTACGTGCTCGACAGCCACGACCACCAGTGCTACCACACGCCGCTGGCGGATATCGGCCGGACGCATTCGGAGATCGTCACAGGCGACGATGACGAGGCGTTCCTGCAGGCGCTGGACAAGGCGAGTGAGGATGTGTTCGGCGCCCCGCTGTCCGAGACGGTCACCCTGGCGCCCGAGCACGCGCCCGGCGAGCATCGGCTCCCGGCCGGCCAGCGCACGATGCTGTGGATCGAGCGCATGCTCCCGACCTCGAGCGCCGACATTCTCCAGCGCGCCCGTGCTTACCTCAGCCGGCGCGCCGCGCTGCCGCTCGGATCCGGCTATTAGCGCCGCTAGGGTTTCGACTTTCCGAGCACGTATACGGCGCCGAGCGGTGTCGAGTGCTTTCGCGCGTGCAAGCCTGCACCGTGCTTCAGGCGATGCCAGACGTAGCCGCAGACCTCACACCGGTAGTAGTCCAGGAAGCGCCCAGCGCTTGCGCCGGACAAGGCGTGTCCTCGAGTGCGGCAGTTCGGGCAGGCATCGACGGCGGGGTTCGGCATATGCCCTCCAAGAAGGGCAGGGTAGCGAAGGGTCGGGGGACTCGTCTGTCCCCTTTTGCACCCCAGCCTGAATCGGCGTAAATGCCTTGGTTATTGGTTATTGGTTATCGGGTTATTGGTTAATGACTGTTTTTCACTAAAGAACAGTCAATAACCAATAACCATTAACCAATTCGCGTTACTTGGTAACGCGGCTGATGAACTCCCGCCAGGTTTCCGCGACCTTCGGGGTCGTCGAGACCTTGCCGTTCAGCACGTCGCGGAGCCGGACCGCCTCACCGTAAAGCTCGGCGTTATCGTCGTCGTCCGCGTGGAGCTTGGCGCCTTCGAGCGCCGCGCCCGCAAAGAGACCCTGCGCGCGCGAGTAGGCGAGGATCTTGCTCCCCATCTGCGCGTTGGTGGCCGCGTCGGCCGAGCGGCCGACCGGTCCCGCCGTGACCGACGCCGATCCGCCGAGCGTGAACTTGTCCGCGAGCAGCTCATCGACGCCGCTGCGGTTCATGACGAGCATGGCGAGATCCACCTTCTCGAGGCCAATCTGCCAGCCGATGCTGCCGCCGGTCAGCTTCACGATGGCTGGCGCGGTCCACTGGCGCGTCGAGCGGTCACGAACGCTGACGATGCCCTTGCCGTGCTTGCCGCCGACGATGAAACCGCCCTTGACCAGCGACGGGATCACGATGATGGCTTCCGCGCGCTGCAGGAGATGGTTCGGGATGCCTTTGTCGGGCGTCGCCGTCAGCTCCCGGAGCACTTCCATGGACTCGGTAATCACCTGCGCTTCATCCGAGAGCTCCTGGCGCGTCTGGGCGCTGCCGCTTTGCGCGGCAGTCGTCGAGACGAGCGGCGACACGCCGACGAGCGCGGCGGTCAGGAATCCTGCGATCCGGACTTTCATGGACTTCATATGTCGAGCCTCCAGTCTGCAAAAAGGGGAGCACACTCAGTGCCGTCCGTCCTGCGTCAGCTGTTCGATGCGCTGGAGGAGGGCCGCCGGCTGCACCGGTTTGATCATGACGGCGTTCATGCCGGCCGCGAGCGCCTCGTCGTGCTCGCGCGTGCCGGAGTAGCCGGTCACCGCCATCAACGGCGTCGTCGCGGCGCCGGCGGTCGCGCGCAACGCTCGCGCCGTTTCGAATCCCGACATCCCGGGCAGCCCCAGATCCAGCAGGATGACGTCCGGCCGGTGCCGTTCCGCCTGCTCGATCGCTTCCGGGCCTGATGCCGCCGTGAACACGTCGTACCCGGATGACCGCAGGAAGAACGACCAGACCTCGAGGGCGTCCCGGTAGTCGTCCACGAGCAGGACCTTGGGCAGGCGGCCGTTCGCCACGGGCGCGCGGCTCGCCGGTTTCGGCGGCCGCTGCCGGGATGCAGGGCGGTTCGGGCGGTCGATGTCCGCGGGTCCTCCCGCCAGCGGCAGCACCATCACCACCGCCTGACGGCCGCGACGCGTGCGACGTACGGCGACCGAGCCGCCATGAGCGGCGAAGATCTCGCCCGCCAGCGCGCCGCAGAGATCGACGTCGCGTGACCCTCCAGCGGCGTGCGCGCGTCGTCTCGTGGCGCGATTCGCGAGGGCGCGTCCGCGCGGGACCGACACAGACATCGCGCACACGCGCAGGCGCCGGCCTCCGTCGACGCGGCTGGCCAGGACATGCAGCCGTCCGCCCGCGGGCGTGGAGGCCAGCGCGGATCCGAGGACGCGAGCGATCGCCCGCGCCAGATACCGGCGATCGGCCATCACCGGCATGGGGCCGGCGGGCGGACGCCACTGCAGCGTGATGCGTCTCTCACGCGCGGCGTTCACCAGCGACGCCACGGCCGGCGAGATGATCGACACGAGGTCCTCGCGCTCGAGCGCTGCGGACGCCTCCGTGGCGATTAGCTCAACGGCGGCGTTGAGATTGCCGATCAGCGCGGCCTCGGTCGTGAGGCTCCGCTCGAGCACGGCGAGCGCGTCCTCCCGTGCCTGTTCCGATCCCGATCGCAGTTGCGGCAGTCCGCCCGCGATCGCGTTCAGTGGCACGCGCAGGTGATGGCTCAGCGCGGAGAGCAGGCGCTCCTGCATCCATCGACCGGCTGCAATTCCTCGGCCACAGCCGGCGGAGACGTCGCGGACGGTGCGCGGTCTGGATTGGTAGCGTGAGTGTGACATTGGGCAACCGGCGACCCAGACAGCTGGAGGTGGCCCGTTCGGTACCGTGGCACGGGCCTTGCTCTTTTGGGCGTCCGTGACACGAGCGAGGGTTTCACTCATTGCCGGAGTCTGCCTGCTGTGGTCGATCCAACCGGGGCTGGTTGCCCAGGCTCCGGCGTCGACCGACACGCTGCTCATCCACGTGCCGGAACCAGGCACCTCGGCGAAGGATCAAGCGTGGAACGCCGGGGTTCGACTGAGCATGGCGGCGGCACTCGGCGCGGTGCTGGCGCTTCGTCCACGCCGCCGTGGCACGCCGCCGCGGTCCATGCCCGTCATCGAGACGCAGATCATTCTCGCCACCGTTGGCGCGCTCATCATGCTTGTGGTCGGCACCAGCCTGGCACGCGCCTTCGGCATCGTCGGCGCCGCGAACCTCATTCGCTATCGCGCCAAGATCGACGATCCCAAGGACGCCGTGGTGATGCTCGCGGCGCTCGCGGTCGGACTGGCGTGCGGGGTCGGCCTCTACGTGATTGCCGGCGTCGGCACGCTGATGGTCGGGGTGTTTCTGTGGACGATTGAAAGCTTCGAGCCGAAGGCGATCAAGGCGTTCGACCTGAAGATCAAGGTCAAGAAGGGCGCACCGGATCTGCGGCCGGCGATCGAGCGCACGCTGCGCGCCCATCGCGCGAACTTCGAGATTCGCGCCACGGGCGACGACGAAGTGCACTACATGGTGGAGCTCCCACAGGAGCACAAGACGGATCGCCTCACTGCGGCGCTGGTCGCGATCGCGCCGGCCGACGACGATCCGACGGTCGTGTGGGAAGAAAAGAAGCCGAAAAAGACATGAAACTGCTGGTCCAACCCGGCGCGGGCTTGCAGCCCATCACCGACGCGATCCGGCGCGCGAAGAAGACCGTCGACATCGCCGTCTTCCGCCTGAATCGGAAGGAAGTCGAGACGGCGCTCGGGCAGGCCGTGCAGCGTGGGGTGAAGGTGCGCGCGCTCATCGCCCACACCAATCGTGGCGGCGAGGACCGGCTGCGCAAGCTGGAAGAGCGGCTGCTGGCGATGGGCGTCACCGTGTCGCGGACCGGCGACGAGTTCGTGAAGTATCACGGCAAGTACCTGATCGTCGACAACACGCTCTACGTGTTTGGCTTCAATTACACCAAGAGCGACTTGAGCAAGCGCCGGAGCTTCGCCGTCCAGACCAGGGATCGGCGCGCCGTGAGCGACGCGACCAAGCTCTTCGAAAGCGACATCGGCCGTCAGCCGTACGACGGCACGACGACGTCGCCGCTCGTCGTGAGCCCGGAGACGTCGCGGGCCGCGCTCACGAAGTTCATCAGCGGGGCCAAACGCCGGCTGGCCATCTACGACGGCCGGCTCGAGGACACGAGCATCATCAAGCTGCTGCGCCAGCGCGCGGAGGCGGGCGTGGTGGTTCAGGTCCTCGGCAAGGCCGCGAAGGTGGCCCCCGGTGAAGTGCGCGCGCTGAAGGACCTGCGCATCCACGTGCGCGCCATCATTCGCGACGGCACGCACGCCTTTGTCGGCAGCCAGAGTCTGCGCAAGCTGGAGCTCGACCGGCGCCGCGAAGTCGGCGTCATCGTTCGCAACCCGTCCGTCGCCCGCCAGATGCTCGAAGTGTTCGAGACCGACTGGAACGCGTCAGGGTCGGACGACGAGAAGGACGAGAAGAAGGACGACAAGAAGGATGCGGGTGCGCTGACGGGGGCACGGTCATGAACCCGGCGGCGCTGGCGGTACTGCTGTTCCTGACGCCGCCGGCGGCCGACGGCACGCCTCAGGCATCCGCGCCCGCCTCCGAGAAAGCCGCCACGCAGGATCAGAGCTGGATCGATCGGCAGCGCGCGCGCCTCGACTGGCTCACCGATCGCGGCATCAGACCGAAGGTGGACTCCATCGTGTCGGGCTCCGGCCTGGCCTTCGGCGTCGAGCTCTACAAGCCGCAGCTCTTCGGCAAGCTCGGCGCCTCCTTCGAGACGATGTGGTCGATTCGCGGGTACCGCGCGAACGACCTGAAGGTCGGCGACATCGACGGCGCGGACGAGCGTGTCGAGCTGCGGCCCGCCGACTCGGTGCTCACCTCTACCCTCGAGCTCGAAACGGATGCGCGACCGGGCACCTCCGTGTACGTGCACGCCAAGCACCGCGTGTACAAGCGCGTGGACTTCTTCGGGCTCAATCAGTCGGCGTCACGCGATCTCCGCAGCGACTATTCCGTGACGGGACCGTCCGTCGACGTCGTGGTGCAATGGCAGCCGACGCCGCAGCTCGGGTTCAGCGCCCGTGGCGGCGTGCTCAGCCTGGAGATTGACCGCGGCCACAACGACCGCGTGATGGACGTGCAGGATCGCTTCACGTCGATCGAGGCGCCGGGTCTCGGCGGCCGCAACCCGTATTTCACGATTGGCGTGGGCGGCGTGCTCGATCGCCGCTGGCCCGACGGCGTGCCGACACAAGGCGGATCGATCGGCCTCGCCATCTGGCGATTCGAGCCGATCGAGTCCGAGGCCACCGCGTTCACACGGTACGTCGTCGATGCGCGCCAGCTCTACGAACTGGCCGGACCAAAACATGTGCTGGCCTTTTCGGAAATCGTGTCGTTCACGGCGACGGATGGCCGGCCGGCGCCGTTCTACCTGCAATCGACCCTGGGCGGATCGAAGACGCTGCGAGGCCTCGGCAGCTACCGCCTGCGAGGGCCGGCCATCGCCCATGGCTCGTCGGAGTACCGCTTTCGGGCGCACAAGCGGATCGAGCTGGCCGGGTTCGTCGATGTCGGATCGGCCAGCAGCAGTTTCCGCGCAATTTCCGGCGACACCGTCGTGATCACGCCGGGCGCGGGCATTCGACTCATGACCAAAACCAAGCGCTTCATCCGGGTCGATTGGGGCGTGGGCCCCGACGGCCATCGCTTCATCTTCACGGTCGACGGGCCTTACTGAGAGCGAGGTATGCCATGACGTCTGTTTTCGTGACGGCGGCGTTCATCGCGCTGTCGAGCCTCGGACCCGCCGATGACGGAGCGACGATCCGCGGCCGCGTCACGGACAACCAGGGCCGGCCGCTGGCCAACGTGGAGGTGATTGCACAGGCCGGCACGTTGCCTGGCCGTGTCGCCACACGGACAGGCGCGACCGGCCACTTCGCCCTGCGCGCCCTGCCTGACGGCGAGTACGTGCTGACGTTCCAGCGCGAGAACCTCGTCGTCCACAAAATCTCGGCGGCCGTCTCGCCCGGAGAACTGGTGAGCCTCGACGTCGGGCTGATTCCGTCGGCTCAGGCCTCGAGCAAGCCGGAGCCCATCGTCGTCACTATTCAGGACCGGCAGACGTTCATTCGACATCCCCTCATCGCGATCACGTACCACCGCGACCGCCTCGACATGCTGCCGCTCGTGGGCACGGCGGCATCGGCGCTCGAGCTCGGGCCGGGCACGATCACGACCTCGCCCTTCGAACCAGGCGTCTGGCTGGATGACCGGCCGGTACTGCTGGCGTGGCCGGATCGCCGGCTGGCGCTGCCCGTCGATTTCGGACGAGCCGGTCTCGCGGAAATCACGCTGATTCGCGCGGGCGTGCCGATCGATCTCGGACCGGCGGACGGCGGCGCCGTGCAGATCGCGCCGCGTCGCGGCGCGGATTTCTGGACCGGGTCGTTTCAGCTGGTGGGAGGCGCCGCGGGCGCGCAGGCCGACGCGGCCGTCAGAGCGCGCGACACGAGCAATGCGGTCGGCGCGGTCGAAGCCACGTTCGGCGGACCGGCGATCCCGGGACGGACCTGGTTCTTTGCGACGTTCACCTCGGATCGGCCGAATGTCCCCGAGGAGACCGCCCTCGCCGGCGCGCCCTTCGAGAGCCGCGTGCACGACTCGACGTTCTACGGCCGCCTGACGCATCAGTTCGGCAGCCGGCACCGCATCGACGGCTCGTTCTCGCGGGTGGGCACGTCCTCGGAGCAGGCCCTGTTCGACGGCTGGCGAGTCGCCGACGTCACGGCGGCGACCACCGACGACGCCGCGCAGGCGTTGTGGGCGGTCCGGACGTCGAGCCAGCTTGGCGGCGCCACGTTCCTCGAACTGCGGGCGACTGGTGAATCGCTCTCGCTCGAGGCTCCCGCGCCGGAGTTCACCAGCCTCGTCGCGCGCACGGCCGTAGTCGACTTGCCCGCGCGCCTCGGACTGGCCGCGCCGCGCGGGTGTCTCGGGTGCGACGCGAGCCGCCGTTCGGTGCTCGGCGGCCGGGCGGTCCTGCACCATCTGCTCGGCATCGGCGAGCAGTCGCACGATCTCGTCGCCGGGTATGAAATGACGCGTTACCGAAGCCGGCCCGCGCCCGACAGCGGCGCGCGGATCGAGCTGCTC
>Ga0137326_1000255_pt1 | contig 19388 bp, 16 predicted proteins | sample EasRivERMZT500_2_FD_102292 | JGI IMG/M metagenome (GOLD analysis project Ga0137326, IMG submission 102292) | Soil microbial communities from meander-bound floodplain in the East River, Colorado, USA - East River MetaG ERMZT500_2 | ecosystem: Environmental > Terrestrial > Soil > Floodplain ... | reverse complement strand
TCTTGTAACTTCCCTGGACCTTCAGGATGAAGTCGATCACGTCGCGCACGGCGCCGCGTCCTCCTTCGTGGGAGCTGACGAAGTGCGCCACGCGGATGGCCTCCGGCCGGGCATCGCGCGGCGCCGCGGCCAGCCCGACGCGCTTCATGATGGGGATGTCCACGAGGTCGTCGCCGAGAAAGCAGATGCGCTCGTCAGTGAGTCTGCGGGTCTCGAGGATCGCGCGGTACACGTCCATCTTCATGAAGACCCGCTGGTGGAACTCCTGCATCCCCAGCTCGTGCGTGCGCCGCGTGGTGGCGATGCTGAGACGGCCGGTGATGACCCCCGTGAGCAGGCCGGCCTTCTGCGCCAGGCGGATGCCCACGCCATCGCGCGAGTCGAAGCCCTTGGCTTCGTCCTGCTCGGCCTGGAGGATGATGCGGCCATCGGTCAGGACGCCGTCAACGTCCATCAGGATCATGCGGATCCTGCGCGCGCGCTCCGCGACGTCGGATGTGAGAGGCAAGTACGGCGGCTCCTGGCGATGGCGGGGGGGATGCGCGCCGGCACCCCGGTGCCGCGGCGCCTTGGCGACGCGGCGTCCCGGACAGCGTGGCTGCAGGCCCCCCGGCTGACGCCGCGGCGCATCTTATCACGGGGCCCGAGGCCGGCCCCCGCGGCCGGCCGCCCCCCCGTGGGCCCGGCCCCCATTGCCGGCGGGGGGGCGCCCCCCATTGCGCCAAAACGGCCATGTGGTTTACCCTGTTGGCGTTCCCCGCGCCTCTCAGGGGCGCGAACAACCGGGGCGGCCCGCTTCCGCTCCAAACTCCCGTCTCGGGAAGGAGGCAGTGGTGAACACACGTAGAATCATGGGTCTGGCCGTGGCCACCGCGGTGGTCGGAATGCTCGCGGCAGGAACGAGCAACGTCACCTCGGGCGAGAAGGCCGCTGGCGACGAAAAGAAGGTCAAGTGCGCCGGTATCAACGAGTGCAAGGGCCATGGCGAGTGCGGCGCGGCGGATGGCAGCCACGACTGTGCTGGCAAGAACGCCTGCAAGGGCAAGGGCTGGATCAAGGTGGCGACCGAGAAAGAGTGCACGGACAAGGGCGGCAAGGTCGTGAAGGACGAGGAGAAGCCTAAGTAGTCGTTTACGCAACCCTTCGGTCACTTGTGATGAGGCTCCGGGGGCAGGAACGCCGGAGCCTCTCTTTTTTCCCCCCGACCCGTCCACGGCGAAACCCATGAGACAACGGCGATTTCTCGGCCACGGTGTCGGTCTGCGCCGCGACCACTTCGAGCGCATCCTCTCCGCGCCAACGGGCGTCGACTGGTTCGAGGCGATCTCGGAGAACTTCATGGTCCCGGGGGGACGGCCGCTCGACATCCTACGGCGCGTCCGGCGTGACTATCCCGTCGTCCTGCACGGCGTCAGCCTCTCGGTCGGCTCGACCGATCCGATCGACGAGGGATATCTCGCCCGCCTCCGGGAGCTGATTGCGGACATCGAGCCCGCATGGGTGACCGATCATCTCTGCTGGACGGGGGTGAGCGGGGTCAACAGCCACGATCTCCTCCCGATGCCCTACACCGAGGAGGCCCTCGATCACGTCGTGCGGCGCGTGACGCAGATTCAGGAGCGGCTGGCCCGGCGCATCGCCCTGGAGAACCCCTCCTCCTATCTCACCTGGACCGCCTCGACGATCTCCGAGTGGGACTTCCTGGCGGCGGTGGCCCAGAGGGCCGACTGCGGGATCATGCTCGACGTGAACAACGTCTTCGTCAGCGCGAGCAACCACGGTTTCGACCCTCACGCGTACATCGACGCCATCCCGACGGATCGTGTCTGGCAGTTCCATCTGGCCGGCCACTCCGACCACGGCACGCACCTGCTCGACACGCACGATCATCCCGTGCGCGACGAGGTCTGGGAGCTGTACCGGCGGGCGGTGAGACGCTTCGGCACCATCCCGACGCTCGTCGAGTGGGACGGGAACATCCCGGAGTGGGACCGTCTCGAGGCCGAGAGCGCAAGGGCGAGGGAGGTCATGCGCGATGCCCTCGCCGGATGATCTGAGGAATAGCCAGATCCTGTTCAAGGAACTGATCACCGCCCCGGAAGGGGTGACCCCGGGCGCTTCGCTTCTGTGCGCCCAGGGGCGGCTCCACACGACCGACCTGTCGTTTCTGGTGCGCGGCGACGCGCGGCTGGACGCCGCGGGGCGCCTCGACATCTACGCCGGGATGTACTTCTACCGGCTGCGCGATGCCCTGGCGGAGGACTATCCCCGCGTCGTGGCGGTGACAGGCGGCGCCAACTTCCACAACCTGATCACCGATTTTCTCCTGGTCCATCCTTCCGGGACCTGGTCGCTGCGCTTCGTGGGGGAGCCTCTTGCCGGGTTCATCGCGATGCACCCGCTGGGGAGGGAGTTCCCGTACCTTGCCGATCTGGCGCGCCTGGAATGGGCGCGCATCGAGGCGTTCGACGACGAAGATGCCGCGCCCATCGCTCGCCAGCGCATCGCGGGGCTGACGCAGGATCGGATCGCCAGCCTGCGGCTGGGGCTGATCCCCGCGTGCAGGCTGCTGTCGCTCGCGCACGCCGTGGCCCCCGTGTGGCTCACGCTCACGACGTCCGGGGAGGCTCCTCCCGCAGGAGGGCACGACTCGGAGGCGGCTGTCGGTTCGAGCGCCTTCGAGGAGATACCCCCGACGCGCGTCACGCCCCCCGCGCGGGAGCCCTCTGTCATCCGCGTCTGGCGGCACGGGTTCAAGGTCTATCACCGCCCTGTGCGCGCCGACGAGAACGCCTGCCTGGTGCTGCTGCGGGACACCGGAGCGACGCTCCCCGAGATCGGCGATCTCCTCCTGGAGCACGCGGCGGGGGAGGACGAAGCGACGCAGCGGATGGCGGCGTTGTTCGAGCTCTGGATCGCGGAGGGACTGCTGAGGGAGCTTCCGGAGGGGAGTATAATCAGGCCATGACAGCCATGAGTCAGGAAGCCGCCTCGCGCCGGGCGACCATCTCCGGGATCGAGATCGGTGCGGGCCGTCCTCTGGTCCTCATCGCGGGGCCGTGCGTCATCGAGAAGGAAGATCTGATGATGCGCACGGCCGAGACCCTCAAGGGCATCACCGGCAAGCTCGGGATCCCCTTCATTTTCAAATCGTCCTTCGAGAAGGACAACCGCTCCACCGCCGAGTTCTTCCGCGGGCCGGGGCTGCACGAGGGGCTTGCCCTGCTGCAGAAGATCAAGCAGCGCTTCAGTGTCCCCGTGACGTCCGACGTCCACCGCGAGGGGGACATCGCGGCGGCCGCGGAGGTGCTCGACCTCATCCAGATCCCGGCCTACCTCTGCCAGCAGACGAGCCTCGTGCTGGCGGCGGGACGCTCCGGCCGGGCGGTGAACGTCAAGAAGGGGCAGTTCCTGGCGCCGCAGAACATGGGGAGCGCCATCGGCAAGCTGCGCTCGACGGGGTGCCGGGACATCCTGGTGACCGAGCGGGGGAGCGCCTTCGGCTACAACCGGCTCGTCAACGACTTCATCGGCATTCCGATCATGAGAGACCTGGGGTGTCCCGTGGTCTACGACGCGACGCACAGTGTGCGGCTGTACGGGACGCCGAGCGCCGACCCGAAGGGGGGCGAGCCGCAGTTCATCCCGTTCCTGGCGCGCGCCGGGGTCGCGGCGGGGTGCGACGCCCTCTTCATGGAAACGCATCCCGATCCCCGCACGGCGCTCTGCGACGCGGCGAGCCAGTTCCCGCTCCCGCGCATGGAGTGGATGCTGTCCCAGGCGATGAAGCTCTCTCGCGTCGTGCGCGAGGCCGAGGCGACCGCGGGGAGCGCGTGAGCGCGCAGGCCACCGGGCTGGACCGCAAGGCGGCCGCGATCCGGATGATCCTGCTCGACGTGGACGGGGTCCTGACCGACGGCGGCATCATTTACGAATCGGATGGGGCGTTCGAGAACGCCGAGCTGAAGAGGTTCGACATCCAGGACGGGATGGGAGTGACGCTCGCGGTCCGCGCCGGCCTCCAGGTGGGGATTCTGACGGGGCGGACTTCGGAGATGGTGGCGCGCCGCGCTCACGAGCTGAAGATGAGCGTGGTGAAGCAGGGGTTCCACGACAAGCTGGCCGGCTGGAACGAGGTTTTGGCCGAGACCGGCCTGACACCTGCCGAGATCGCCTACATCGGAGACGACGTTCAGGATCTGCCGGTGCTCTGGCGTGCCGGGGTCTCCGCCGCGCCGGCCAACGCCGTCGCGGACGTGAGGGATCAGGTCGACTATGTGTGCCGGGCTTCCGGCGGGCGGGGCGCGGTCAGGGAGCTGATCGACGTGCTGCTGGATCGCAAAGGGATCAGAGACGAGGTCATCGCCTCCATCACGGGGAACAAGCCATGAAGATCTTCATCGACTCGGCCGACATGAACGAGATCAAGGAGGCTGCGGCGCTGGGTCTGGCCGACGGCGTCACGACCAACCCGACGCTCATCGCGAAGTCGGGGGTGAGCCTGGAGAAGACGATCCGCGCGATCGCCTCTTTCGTGGAGGGGCCGGTCAACGCGGAGGTTACCTCCACGAAGGCGCCGGACATCATCGCCGAGGGGCGGCGCATCGCCCAGTGGGGGAAGAACGTCCACGTGAAGATCCCGATCGACCACGAGGGGCTCGTCGCGTGCCGCGCGCTGGCGAAAGAGGGGATTGCTTCGACGTTGACGCTGGTCTTCTCGGCGGGGCAGGCCATCCTGGCGGCGCGGGCCGGCGCGGCATGGATCTGCCCGTTCGTCGGCAGGCTCGACGACATCTCGCACGATGGCATCGAGCTCATCCGGACCATCGCCGCGATCTACGACGCCGATACCGACTCCAACACCAGGATCCTGGCGGCATCGGTCCGCACGCCGGTGCACGTGATCGAGTCGGCCCTGGCAGGCGCGGACGCGGTCACCGCGCCGTTCCCGGTCCTCAAGCAGATGATGCAGCATCCGCTCACGGAGCGCGGCATCCGCCAGTTCCTCGAGGACGCGAAGAAGTCCCGGTAGCTCGATGCCGGTGCGCGGGCCTCCGGCCCGCAGCGGCGGACACTCGGCCGCGAGCGTGGGGAGCGAAGCAGGGAGTGGGTGCGCGGGCCTCCGGCCCGCAAGCAGTTACTTCAACCGCGCCAGCTTGCATCAGCGAGAAGGCGTCCGCGCGGCTTGTGCGCCCTCGGCGATCGCGCGGTATTCGGGGGTCCAGCGGAGCACTTCGTAGTCGGGGTCGAGGAGGACTTCGGCGGCGGAGAATCCGGGCGCAATGGAGAAATCCACGCTGGCGCCGGCGATTTCGACGACCCGGGTGTCGCGCTCGCCGCCCGGGCCGCGGACCTGGATGGTGAGATGAGCCCGATAATACGGCGCGGATTGGGTGATGGTGCCACGCACTGCATCTCCCTCCGGTTGCCAGGACAACTGGAAGTCCGGTGCGCCGGCCCGGTCGAGCCACTGGGCGAAGAACCAGTCGAGATCTCTTCCGGTGCCGCTCGCAACCGCGTCGCGAAACTGGCGCCAGGTGATGACATCGAGTCGCCGGTCCCGGGTGATCCCGTGGAGGATCTCCCGGAACTTGGCGCGGCCGACCTCCCGCGAGAGCATGTCGAACATCAGCGCTCCCTTGTTGTACGCCAGGTTGCGCTGGGCAATGCCCGACTTCATTTCCGCGAGCGGCTGGTCCTCTCCCGACCCCACCTGCCGGAAGTACGCCTCCGCGCTGTAGATCGGATCGTATTCGTACCCACTGGTGCGGAGCCGACGCGCCGCCTCGGGACCGGCGATCTCCTCCACCACCCGCATCCCGCCATACTCCGCGAGCGCCTCCTCCATGTACAGGAATCCCGGCGGGTCCCAGATGACCGCGTGCGGGAACCACTGGTGGCTCAGCTCGTGTCCCAGCCATTCCAGCAGGTACTTGACCTCGGGGACGTCGAACGCGCGGCTGTTGAGGACCAGGAAGCCGGCCGGGCTGAACGCGTTGAACCCCGCTTTCTTCGCGATGGACCGGGGGACCTCGATCAGCGTGAGCTCGGCGAACGGGTAGGGCCCAAACTCGGCGCTCAGCGTATCCATCATCGTGGACACGCCGGCCAGGTATCCGTCGATGTGAGCGCGTGGGGAGAGCAGCCAGGCCTTGAGGGGAACCGGGCCGGCCCGTTCGACGACCGTGTAGGGCCCGGCGGCAAAAGTGAAGTGGGTCGGCTTTTGTTGCGGTGGGTCCGTGAAGACCTTCCAGCCGGAAGGAGCCTCGACGGTGAGCTCGCCGGTACCCATGCCTCCGATCCCCTCCACCACCGGGTACCAGTAATCGCCCCACCCCGTGGCGAATGCGACTTCCGGCCCGACATAGCTGATAAAGGCAGCCTTGCCATCCGCCACGTAGGAGAAGCGGAGCGTGACTGGAGTCTCCGCGGGGATGGCGCGGCCCGGCCGGACTACCCAGGTCGCGTTGCCGCGCTCCCCCTCGACCCGGTCCGCGGGATCTGACACCCGTTCCACCGGGGCGGGTCCGGCGCTCCCCGCAGGCTCGATGATGCTCGCCTGCAGCTCGCTCACCCGCGCCGCGAGCGCGAGGCGGAGATCTTCTCGAGGAATGTTCGACGCGGGGATGCGCACTGTGCCGGAAACCTCCAGCCGTCGCTCGGCGGGGAGGACGCGAACGCTGAGGGAATAATGAGGTGCCTGCGGCTCAACCTGTCCGGCTGGTGAAGCGCAGCCGAGCGCCAACGCGAGCAACGAAAGGACAGTAAGACGAACTCGCATCGGTCAGGGTTCGCCGGGTGGGGGCGGGAGGAGCGACAGCGCCGGACGCTGCCGAGGCTCCGCGAGGAGGCCGCGGAGGATCAGGTCGGCGAACCCGTCGGCGATTTCATCCACCGTGGCGGCGCCGCGGGGAGAAAACCACTGCGCGGTCCAGTTGGCCCCGCCGAGGAGAAAGAGCCGCACCATGCGGAGATCGATCTCTGGACGGAACCGGCCTGTGCCGGCGGCTTCGTGGAGCACCCCGTCCCAGAGGGCGTCGTAGCGATCGCGCAACCGGACCATGTGCTCCCGGGCAGTGCCCGAGAGCGCGCGGTCCTCGTAGAGCAGCACGTAGATCGCGTCATCCTCGCGCACCAGGAGTCGCAGGTGCGCCCGGAGCGCTGCCCGAAGCCGGTCGAGCGGATCGACCACGTCGGCGATTGCGAGGCGCACCGCGGTGGTCGCGCGGTTGATGCCTCGATCCATGAGGGCGAGCAGCAGCTCCTCCTTGCTCGCGTGGCGGTAGTGGAGGCTCCCCGGCAGCATGCCGGCCGCGGCGGCGATCTCGCGGACTGTGGTGGCGGCGAACCCCTTCTCGCGGAAAAGCTGGCCGGCGGCCTGGAATACCGCCTCGCCGGGGTCGCTGCCGGACAGGGTCGCCTGTTTGGTCATACGGCCAACTATAGGCCGCAGTACTTATAGGAGTCAAGTATCAATTATTTTCGGAATTATCCGGTTCACAAACCACGGTGAACAATCAAGCCGGAATGATCCCGGTTCAAACCGCTGGCGGGGTGCGGCGGGGGACGCCCATGGGGGGATGTTCAAGTCCGCTTGGCTATGTTAGGATTGGTGTCCCTGGGGGCGGGCCTTGCAGTCAAGCAGCCTTACAGGGCCTCTTAGCTCCGGACCAGGATTCTGAAGACCTTGAGTCCGTACGCTGAGGCGTAAAGCCTTCTGCCATTCCGCAGGGTGATCCACCGGGTGAATACGACCCGCTGGACGCCCTGCGGTCGGCTCTTCCTCTTCTGATTCCGCATTCCACGAACCTCCTTTCCCAGCGGCTTTATTGCCTCCCAGCGGCTTTATTGCCCGCCGTGCCCGGGGAGGTTCGGATGGGGCGAAAAGTGCCCCCAGGGACAGGAGTCACTTTACCACCACCGCCCCCATGAGTCCATCCTTGACGTGCCGCCATGAGTCGCGCTATAGTCGGCACCATGAGTCGGGAAACTGATCTCGCTGACTTCTACCGCGCGGTTGTCCAACTCCATGAGCTTTGGCAGAGGATCGTCTCGCAGGCCGGGAGGCTTGACCTGGAGATTCCAGAGCCACCTGGAGCCGCGCCAAGGGCCAATGACCCAAGGCGCCCTGGAAGGGCTGTTCGGAGACGGAACCGAATCGTCAAGACGACGGCGCGGAGCGCGGCGGAAGCGCCGCGGGCCAATACCACGGAACCGAAAAGGATTGCTGTGCCGATAGGGGATCTCTCGCGGCCACTCCTGTGCCTTGCCATCCTGAGGCGTGCTGGTAAACCGTTGGAAACAGGAGAGATACTGACGGAAGCGCAAAAACTCGGCCTGGACTGGTCATCCGTCGCAGGCGGACCAAGCAACGCTGTCCATGGTGGACTGATGAGGGATAGGGGGAAGGGCAACGTCAAGAAGTCCAAGGACGGCCCGTGGGAACTCGTCAACAGGGACATCGCCCCGATTCTCGATCTAGAGGGAATGACCGCCTGGGTCGCTCAGGAATCGACCGGCGGACGCTATTCTGCAGAGTCTCGAAGACAGAAGATTCTGGAGATGTGGGGGGCGAATACCATGAGGTCGCCCCATGACCTCTGGTCCTCTCTAAAGAAGCAGGAAGGATTCGAGGATACGACTAGATTGGCGATAAGGGAGGACTTCTCAAAGTTAATGAAGAACGGGAAGATAAAGAAGGTAAGACCTGGAATCTACAAGAGAATCGACGTTGGTGGTGATGAAATGAGAGGGGCGGCTCACTGAGAGCATCAGTGAACCGCCCCTGCGGACTTAAGAGGGCCTAGCAGGTCGCCGGGGGAGGCTTCTGGACCCGACCCCGGTGGGTTCAAGTCCCACTAGGTCCACCACGGAGAGGTAGCCTAAACGGCAAGGCGCTGGTCTTAGGTTCCAGTACAGGGTGCTAACCCACCCTTGAGGGTTCGAATCCCTCCCTCTCCGCCAGGGAGAACCCCCACGACCCAATGTTGTAGGGCCGTGGGGGGATTTTCTCTCTTTTGTGTGTGTGTGTCAAGGTAGGTGTGTACTTCATTTGCCGCGTCTTGCGGCCTTTTTTGGCTGCTTGCGCGACCTTCTTGACTTCTTTTTCGGCTCGCTCGGGATTACCTGGAGCGCAGCCCCCAGGGCCGTTTCAAGCGGAATCCCATGCATGGAGAGCCGCTTCTTCGGTGACTTTGTAGGGGCCATGACGCCCCCATTCTAGGGGCGGGTCTGCTTATACATCAAGCGCTTACCTTCGGCCTTCTGGAGAGCGGTAACCATCCGCTCCCCATCGCTCGTGCCGCGATGGTCCCACCGGAAGGAAAACTCGTCGCAGTAGCGGCCAAGGTGGCGGGCGCTGACGTGATGGAAGGCTCCCATCACGCCGCGCTTCAGGAGCGCGAAGTAGCTCTCCGCGTTGTTGACGTGGACATCGCCACGGGCGTACTCGCCGCGGGAGTGGTTTACTAGAGCGTGCCCGCCTTCGAAGTGTTTCCCGATGCCCTTATAGGCGGCCAGTTCATCGCTCATGATTCGCGCTAGGGGATGCACGTTCTCACGAACGGCAGCCTTCAGGTTCTCACCCGAGAGACGCTCCATCTTCTTGGATCGGACCCTGCCGCCGCGCTCGACCAAGGCAACGACCGGAGTCTTGCGCGTCCCTCTCCCGCGCTTGTGTGGTCCTGTGCCCTTGCGGGGCTTGCCGCCGACGTAGGTCTCATCAACTTCAACTGTGCCCGTCAGGAGCGAGGCTAGCGGCTCCTGTAGCATCGCGTGACGGATGCGATGCGCCATGAACCACGCGGTCTGATACGACCCGAGACCGAGATTTCGCTGGAGCTGGAGGGCGCTGATTCCCTTCTTACTGGAGCAGATGAGATGGAACGCCAGGAGCCACTTACGGATCGGAATGCGCGAATCTTCGAAGATGGATTTGACCGTGACGGTGAACTGCTTGCGGCAGTCCTTGCAGCGCCACAGGCCAGGGCGGGCGGCCTTGCCGCCGATCCGGACTGAGTTACCGATGACCCCGCAATGAGGGCAGACGGTGCCATTGGGCCAGCGGATACGCTCCAGCGCGGCGCGGGCTTCATCCTCACTGATTCGGCTCAACTGTTCCAGGCTCAGTGGGTTTAGACTTTCGAAGGTCAAGCGGGCCATCGTGGGGCTCCTTTCGATCTGATGCCCTCAATTTACCGCTCGACCAGTGGTTTGTCAACGAGATAATTCCGATTATTTTTGTACGATTGACCAACAGTCAGGTCTACCTCGTGCCGGTGCACCATCTCCGCCAGCAGAATCCCCGCTCTGCGGTCATTCGCGACGGAGGCGGTACCAATGCTCGTCGGGCCTCAGCAGTAGATCCAGGACCCTGGGGAGTCGGAAATGCGATGGCTCCACATCGGTCACCCTCCATCCAGGGAATGCCGCCTCGATCTCGCTACGGCTCGCACCCCGTATCAACGGTCTCCTGCGCTTCGGCCACACGAGCAGCAGCACGGTTGCGTCGGGCGCGGCGATCGCGCTCACCTCTCGACCCATGGCGTCGCGCTGGCCGCTGTTCAGGTCGTGGAAGGTCCCGGTGTCGAGCACCAAGCGGAAGCCGGACCCCACGCCGGCCTCCCGTAATGCTGTCACATCGCCCCGGACAAGCCGCATGTCGACGCCGGCCTTCTTTACCCGGTCCCGGGCTCGCCGCAGGGCCTTGTCGACGATGTCGATGCCCGTGACCTGCCAGCCACGCTTCGCCAGTTCGATCCCCCAGATCCCACTGCCCGTGCCGAGATCGAGCGCCAGTCCGTAAGGCGGCTGCCGTCCGTTCTGCTCGCGATCAAACAGTTGGGAGATCTTCCGGGCAAATGGCGGATCCGTTTCCTCCCAGGGGTGGAAGCCGATCGCGTACGCGAACCTCCAGTTCATCACGGCGTACCCAACGCTTGCTGATACAGGCTGAACCTGATCCTCGACCTCACGTTGTCTGCCGTCACGGCTGTGGGAGAATCGTCATCGCGCTCATGCCGCCCGACGCGAGGATTCGGCCGGCGCCGTCCGCCCGCCGCCTGCTTGATGCTTTAGTTAGGCGTCTGATGTGATTTCATCGTCGCCACACACTCAGCGATAGCTGAGACAGTTCGATCTCCGCTCTCAGGAGTTCGAGCTTGCGCTGAAATACCTCGATATCAGTTTGAACTCTGGCAAGTTCTTTTTCGACTTCAAGTATTTCCTTGAGGTCAACTGCCTTCTCCAAGTATCCCCGAAGGCGGTCTCGAAGTGCGATTAGGTTGGCAAGTCTAGCTTCCAGGTCGATGACTTGGTCGGTGACGTCGGATGATTGAAGAGAACGGTTGGTTACCTTGCCGAGGAGTGCGATACGATCCATTGCGTCATCGAGCTTCGGTTCAGGAATCCGCAGCTGCATCGACAAGAATCGGTCATCCGTAATGGACCAGGCATCGATACGACCACGAGTATCTGCAACGATGGTCTCGACCTCCTCCTTCACGAGATTCAAGTCCTTGGCTTTCAGGCCCAAACTCCCGGAGCGAATGACCGACCGGGATACATCCGAGAGATTACGCCCGCTGAGCCGAGGCTTAGCCTCCGTATCCACGATGGAGCCACGGTCAGCAGGGGTGGCAGGAGAAACGGCCATCTTCCTGAAACAACCTGCTAGGACAATGGTTGCGAGCCCTATCACGACCGGTCGCATGATCTTCATGATGTCCCTGTACGCCTCTCGCGCTCAGCCGCGCCCGGCGCGCCGCCGGTGGATGATCGCGAGGTGAACAAGAAGGGCGTGCCGTGACGTCGGCCGAAGCGCGCTGTTAAACAGCCGGCCATATCGTTGCTCCAAACAGCTTAGGTGGAACCAAGCCGATGACGGCTTTCTCGGCGAGGTGCATTGCATTGGCGGTTGGCCTTCTCCTCAGGAACTCTCGAAGATGGTCGACCACAGCCACCAAGTCGGCGGTCGGCCCTCTGCCAGGGATGACTGTTCGGACAAAGTCGACGGGAACGCGCTGAAAAGTGCCGACATTAGCCATGACGCGCTTGACCGCTCGGGACAGCCTTGGTTTCCTGGGATTCTGCACATAGAAGAAGTGAACGTCGAAGTCGTTGACGCCATAGCCGCGTCCGAGAAACTGAAGGGCTGCACCCTGACAAAGAGCGACAGCGAGAAGGCGGTCACGGTAGGTTGGAACAAGGTGCAAGTTTCGAGTGAAGAAGGCGCGTTCCTCAGCTGCAGACAGGGTGACCAAAGACTGCAGCTCTGCCTCGGTGACCGGTTGATGCCGGTAGGACTTTGTCATCCTTTACTTCCGGCTGTCTAACGTTGCGGGCTGACGCGCGTGTTAGCCAACAAGCCTCCGAACTCGGATAGGAATCGTTGGCACTGTCGCTGAGTTTAGCCATGTTGCTCGAGTGCCCACAAGTCCGGAATAGCGGAAGCGGAGGGAATATTCGCCCGGAGCCAACGACGGAAAGAGTGCTGCTAGATCAAAGGCCTCCGAATGGGACCGGCCTGAAGCAAGCTCAACGGTGGGAGTATCTTCCAAGTGCCAGTCGGCGTGCACCGCATCGAGCGGCAACGGCCCACCACGCAGATCGACGAGTTCGAAGTTGTTGAGGTTGGATCCTTCGGAGACGACGAAGTCAGGAACGATCTGCGTCGAGCTCGATCGATTGACAACCGTCGCGACCGCCAACAGATTCTGTTGCACTCGCACTTCGACCGCGATCAAGTCATCTTCCCATCGAGCCGGCGGCGGTTCCGATTCCAGAGACAGCCGGGCCGTCGAACATCCTCCCGCGTAGATCACCAAGACTGCAATACTCGTGAAGAGAATCTGGCGACTCATCTCTGTTCGTCTTGTTGGCTAACGCCCAGGTTCAGCCGCGTTTTTGCCGCTGGAACCTGTTGTTAGATTCGCGCTGCTTAGACACGACCAAGAACCTCATACCCGATGATGCGGGTCTGCTGGTGAACGGGATGCACAAGCCCACGGCGGACTTCCTCCGTGCGCGGCCCCAGACGGACACCTACGACATTGGACGCCAACAACTCAAACGACGCAATGACTGGATCGATGCTGATTTGCGCTGGGCTGTGTTCGAAGCCGAGGATGATGATGGCCTTGCGCTCCGCCAAGTTTGACTCCAAAAGCTTGATGCAATCCCCGAGCGAGCTTGTGTTGCCTGGATAAGGGTGCAGCACATTCTCTGACCAATGCTCCGCGGGCTTTCCGTTGTCTCCGTATGGGCGGACTATCTTGAATTCAAGTGCCCACTTCCCAGGAATCAGCAGGTCGGGAAGGCGCTTTACGATGGCAGCCGAGTAACCAGACGGATTCGCCTTCTTGAGTTCCACCAGCGCCGCCGCAACTGCCGGCGCCTCTCCGAATGGCCCGAGCCCAGGCTGAAACTCCTTGTGCCGTGCGCCGCTGGCATCGACTGCCTGGAAGGCATTGGCGAGGTCTCTAACGAGATCGGGAAACTCCATTCGCGAATCTAACTCAAATTGGGCTGATCGGCGTAAGGCGGTGAACGTTGCGGGGCCGGTCAGCGAATGGCGAATCGTCAGATTTCTGCAGGTGGTCGGAAGGGCCCGCAGACCCCCGAGATGTTCGCTGGGGTAATCCTACCGTGGTTTTCATATCTTGCGCGAGCCCGTCAGCCCAAGGCGAAATTGGTTTGGGGCTCAACCGAATGGCAGGAAACGGTTTATTGCTCGGAATCGCGCTGGCCCGGCCCATTGATCTTGCTTGAGAGGCTGTACGGCCAAGCACCGCGTTCGATCGAGCAGGCCGTGTAGACGGCGGTGGCGCGCCCCAGGCTGGAATTGACTTCGGCGGGCACTTTCTCCCCCAGGGATTCCGCTACCGCACAGGCTCCGCGCACATCGATGGTGTGCTGGCGCCGGATCCCGACGTCTCGAGCGATGGCCGCACGCTCGTCTTCGACATCGGAACTGTCGCTCCGGGCACGACCGTCCGGCTGACCTACGTCGCAGAGGTCGCATCGGACGCCCGCACGGGACAGGCGCTCAACTCGGCCCTCGCGGCGGCGACGGGGGGCGTCGCCTCCAACCGCGCCAAGGTGGCCGTGCTGGTGAAGGAATCCTTCTTCGGGAACTGCGCGCTGCTGATCGGGCGCGTCGTGGAAGGGGAGTGCGGCGCGTTGCCCGACATGCTCGCCGGCGTCCCCAATGTCCGTCTGCTCCTGGAGGACGGCACCTACACGAGCACCGACGCCGACGGCCAGTTCCATTTCGAGGGGGTCTGCGACGGCACCCACGTCGTGCAGCTCGACGTGCAGAGCCTCCCCGCGTGGCTGGAGCCGGTCTCCTGCATCAGAAACACGCGGTTCGCGGGGAGCGCCTTCTCGCAGTTCGTGGACCTGCAGGGAGGGACGCTATGGCGCACCGACTTCCATGTCCGCCCCACGCAGGCCGCCAGAGCGGGCACCCCGCCCGAAGCCGACCCCGACGTTGCGCCCGTCGCCCAGCGCCCCGACCCGCGCGCGGAGATTCCCGACGACGCGACGGCCGCGGGGGGTGTGACCGACTGGCTGGCGGGGGCGACGCCGGGCATTTCGATCCTCTTTCCTCCCGAAGGGCACAATCCGCGCTCTCCCGCGACCCGCGTGGTCGTCAAGCACGATCCGGGACAGAGCGTCGTTCTCACCATCGACGGTGTGCCGGTCGATGTGCTCGCTTTCGACGGCACGCAGATCAGCGCGGACAGGAAGGTCGCCGTCAGCGCCTGGCGCGGCGTCCCCCTCGAGGAGGGAGACAACATGCTCCGCGCGCAGGTGAAAGGCGCGGACGGCGAGGTCGTCGCGACGCTGACGCGCGCGGTGCACTACGCCAACACGCCGCGCCGCGCGGTGCTGGTCCCGGAGCGCTCGATGCTCGCCGCCGACGGCATCGCGCGCCCGATCATCGCCGTGCGTCTGCTCGACGCTGCCGGTCATCCCGTCCGGCACGGTCTGTCGGGGCCGTACGCGATCCAGCCCCCGCACGTGCCGCAACAGCTCATCGACATGCAGCAGAAACGGCAGCTCGCCGGGCTCGATCGCTTCCAGCCCACGTACCTGGTGGAGGGGGACGAAGGGATCGCCTGGATCGAATTGCAGCCCACGACGCAGGCGGGGGTGGCGGTCCTGAACTTCACCTTCGACGACGGGCGCAGCGCCGTCCAGCAGGAGCTGCGCGCCTGGCTCGCGCCGGAGGCGCGCGACTGGGTCGTCGTCGGCTTCGCCGAGGGGACTCTCGCGTACGAGACCCTGTCGGGGAACATGAAGGCCCTCGATGGCGCGGGGCATGAAGAGGACCTGACGGGCGACGGGCAGGTGAGCTTCTACGCCAAGGGGCGCGTGAAGGGGAGCTGGCTCATGACCCTCGCCTACGACAGCGACAAGCCGGAGGAACGAGCCGGCCGAACGAGCCTGTTCCAGACCATCGATCCGGATGAGTTCTACACCTTGTATGGCGACCACACCGACCAGCGCTACGACGCATCGAGTGCAGAGAACCTCTACCTGCGGCTGGAGCGCCCGCAGTTCTACGCCCTGTTCGGCGATTACGACACGGGGATGATCGAGAGCCAGCTCGCGAATTACAGCCGCTCCTTCAACGGCTTCAAGAGCGAGTTCGAGGGGAACGGGGTGCGCTTCAAGGCCTTCGCGGCCGACGCGGACCAGGGCTTCGTGCGCGACGAGATCCAGGGGGACGGGACCTCCGGTCTCTATCGCCTCACGCGCTCGGGGATCGTCATCAACAGCGAGAAGATCCGCCTCGAGACGCGCGACCGGTTCCAGAGCCAGCGGATCATCGCGACGCGGTATCTCACGAGGCACACCGACTACGACATCGACTACGGCGCGGGGACCATCTTCTTCCGCGAGCCGGTCAACGCGCGCGACATCGCCCTCAACCCGATCTTCATCGTGGCGGAGTACGAGACCACGGATGCCGCCGACGGAGAGCTCAACGCCGGGGGTCGTCTCGCGGCCGACCTGATGGACGGCAGGGTCTCGGCCGGACTGTCGGTGGTGCGCGACGAGCGCGATCTCGTGACCACCGACCTCGGGGGCGCCGATGTCAGGGTGAGGCTGTCGCCTGATACTGAAGTCCGGCTCGAAGGGGCGCTGAGCGAATCGCAGGGCGCGGCTCTCGAGGAGGGGGGGGGCGCCTACCTCGCCGAGATCGAGCATCACGACCGACGCTGGGACGGCATCGTCTGGGTGCGGCGCCTGGGCGAGGAGTTCGGCGTCGATCAGCAGAATGCCGCCGAATCCGGGACGTACAAGGCCGGCGGCCGCGGGCGCGTGCGGCTCTCCGAGACCCTCGCGCTCGAAGGGGACGCCTGGCACCAGGAGAACCTGACGAGCGATGCGACCCGCGACGCGGGAACCCTCGGCATCAGATACGAGACCGATCGCGGCGGACTGAACGCCGGGGGACAGACGATCCACGACGAGTCGGTGACGGGCGAGGACTTCACCTCCACCCAGGCCACCTTCGGTGCCCGGCGCAATTTCTTCGACAGGAAGCTCGAGCTGGACGGGAAGGGAGACATCAGCCTGTCGGGCCGCAACGACAGCGTGGATTTCCCCACGCGCTATCTCGCGCAGGCGGGGTGGAACGTCACGCCGGACCTGAAGCTGATCCTGGCCCAGGAGCTGACCCATGGCGAGTCCTTCGACAGCACGACGACGCGTCTTGGGCTGCAGGCCAACCCCTGGGAAGGGGCCCGGCTCACGAGCACCGTCAACCAGAACATCAACGAGCTCGGGCCGCGCACCTTCGCGCAGTTCGGCCTGACGCAGGCGCTGCTGCTGGGGCCGCGCTGGGGGATCGACTTCGGGGTCGATCACAACCGCACCTTCGACGAGAGCTCCACACCGCTCGTCATCGAGCCGGACCATCCCATCGCCTCGGGCGGGCATCTCGGCAGCGGGCTGCTGACCGAGGACTTCACCGCGGTGTCCGCGGGAGGAACCTACAGGGCGCCGCTCTGGAGCTGGAACGGACGGGCGGAGTCGCGCCAGGGGGAGGTGGACGACCGCCACGGACTGACCACGAACTTCCTGCGCGAGGCGACACGAGGAGTGGCGTTCGCGATCTCCGCCCAGGGGTTCAGGACGCTGCGCGACGCGGGGCCTGAGGGGGTCGACGTGAGCGCGGACGCGGCAGTGGCCTGGCGCCCCCTTGGAAGCCGCGTGACGGTCCTCGACCGGCTGGAGTTCCGCTACGAAGAGCTTGAAGGTGGCACCGGCGCGCCCGGCTCGGGGCTCTTCGGCTTCACCAGCCTCACGACCGCCGGCGACGCGCGCTCGCGCGCCTTCGTCAACAACTTCAACCTCAACGGCGCGACGCGCGCCTGGGAGCTGACCGACCTCGCCGGGAACCTCTTCCTGCTCGAGCAGCGCAGCCAGTGGTCGATCTACTACGGCTCGAAGTACGCCTTCGATCGATACGACGGGGTGGACTACTCGGGCTACACCGACATGCTGGGCACGGAGATCAGGCACGACCTGACCCCCCAGTTCGACCTGGGCTTCCAGGGGAGCGTGCTGCACTCATGGGAAGCGAGTGACTTCACCTTCTCGGCCGGGCCGTCTTTCGGATTCTCCCATGTCGAGAACTCATGGATCACGATCGGCTACAACGTGATCGGGTTCCGCGACGCGGACTTCGACGCGGCGCGCTACACGGCGCAAGGCCCGTGGCTGAAGTTGCGCTTCAAGTTCGACCAGGAATCGCGCATGCCGCGCAGGTGGGCTGGGCGTGCGCCGGCGGAGACGATGCCATGAGCCCGATGAGATATCGGCGCGGAAGCGTCACGCGGACGCTGGGCGTTGCCCTGATCATGCAGATGGCCTGCGCCGTTGCGGCGCTGGCGGTGGTATACCCCACCAATCCCGGCATGTACTACCAGACCAACGGCCGAAACGATCCCCCCTCGATCGGCGACTGGTACACGACCACCGCGAGCGGCAGCACCGACCCGCTCCATCGCATCGTCGTCGAGATCACGGCCCCGCAGCTCGCCGCCTGCGGCGGGATCTGCACCATCACCATCCAGGACGCGGAGAGCACGGCGGGACCGGGGCCGCTGGACGAGATTAGCGGGGCATCCGACCCGACGCGTTTCCGGCTCCTCGCGGCCGACGGGGTGACGGTGCTGCAAACGCAGATCGTGGCAGGCGGGTCGCCGAACGGAACGAACGTGACCTTCACGGTGAATGCCGTCGGCTGGTACCAGATCACCAGCGAGACGGGGCCGTTCCTCATCTCCGAGATCCCGGGGACGGGGCGGAACAACGACGACAACGGCTTCCGGATCGACGTCCCGTTCGCCGGCGGGCTGACGGGAGGGTTCGTGGGCGACCGCCAGACGACCCTCGAGCGCGGCGGCGCCGGCACAGGGACTCTGACGCTCTATTTCCTGGTGGGCCCCGCCGCGGGGACCACGACCCTTCAGCTGCGCAACTTCGATCAGGACGGCGGCACGGGGGTCGCCTACACGCGGCCTGCCGGTGGGACGGTGGCGGGGACGATGTCGGGTGACGGCGTGTGGAACAACGGCGGAACGGTGAACACCGGCGCTGACACGGTGGTGGCGAACACGACCATCGGGACGGGGGCCGCGGACGCCGGGGTCTGGACCTACACCTACACCGGCTGGGGGGCGAACAGCCAGACGATCTTCGAGGTGCTCGTGCCCGCGCGGCTCACCACGTTCCATGCGGCGCCGCTGCGGGCGGGGAGCTTCACGATGGCAGCCCCGACGACCCTGAGCACCAGCATCGGGACTCCCGTGGACCACGCGTTCAGCGTCACCAACACATTCTTAACCACCGACATCATCAACCTCACGACGACCGGCACGTCGGCGGGCTGGACGGCGACGATTCTGACTTCCACGGGCGGCGCTCTGGTCGATACCGACGGCAACGGCCAGCCCGACACGGGGATCCTGGCCGCCGGCGCGACCGTCGACCTGATCCTGCGCGTGACTCCCAACGCCGGCGCCATCGGCGGAGACGTCACCACGATCAACGGTGTCTCCTTCATGGACAACCGCGTGAACGCGGCCAGCAACACGGTCGTGACGCTGGCGAAGACGACGGTCATCGGGGTGGCGCTCACGGTCGCGAAGTCGCGCACGACGACGTCCGATCCCGTAAACGGCACCACCAACCCGAAGTCGATCCCCGGGTCCGTCGTGACCTACAGCGTCACGGTGACCAACACGACACTCAGCGCCATCGACGCGAACACGATCGTCGTCCTGGACGCGATCCCGGCCAACACCGTTCTGTTCGTGGGGGACATCGGGGGTGCGGGGTCGGGGCCGGTGCTCTTCGTGAACGGCGTCCCC
>Ga0137326_1000242_pt1 | contig 19859 bp, 15 predicted proteins | sample EasRivERMZT500_2_FD_102292 | JGI IMG/M metagenome (GOLD analysis project Ga0137326, IMG submission 102292) | Soil microbial communities from meander-bound floodplain in the East River, Colorado, USA - East River MetaG ERMZT500_2 | ecosystem: Environmental > Terrestrial > Soil > Floodplain ... | reverse complement strand
GCCGCCGCCTCCGCCGCCACCTCCGACATTGGGGCAGCCGGCTCAACAGCCGGGAACTGAGCTACGGACGGGCAACGGCGTCATTCTTGGCCAAGTGATCGATGCGGGTACGGGTCGTCCGGTGCCTGGCGCGCTGGTGCGTCTCCTCGGCGGAACCGATCGGCCGATCGCCGCCGCGGCTCCGCCGGAATCGCTGGGACGCGGCGCCGCTCCACCCGCGATACCGGCGGTTCTGACCAACCGCGACGGCCGGTTCCTGTTTCGCAACCTTCCGGCCGGAAGCTACAGCGCGTCCGTTTCAATTCCCGGCTACACGCCAGGCGCATTCGGCCGGCGGCGGCTCGATGGCCCGGGGCGCCCGATCGTGATCGGCGAAAACGACCGCGTGCTCGACGCGACGGTCCGCGTGTGGAAGATGGCTGCCATTACCGGGACCGTCACGGATGAACACGGCGAGCCGGCGATTGGCATCGAAGTGATCGCTTTCCGGCGTGTCGTCGCGGGCGGCCGGCGGCGTCTGGTGACATCAGGGCTGCGAGGGCAGACGGACGATCGCGGCATCTTTCGCATCGCCTCCCTCACGCCAGGAGACTACATCGTCGCCGTTCCCATGACCGTCACGTCGACTCCTGTGTCGAACGCGGACGAGTACATGCAGGCCATGCAGACTGGAACTTCGACGGCAATGGACGCGATGTTTCAGCAGCGATCGGAATCCGGCGCCCCGTTCTCCGACGGCGGCGGCATTGTCGTCGGCGATCAACAGGTGTCGCTCGCTGGATCGATGGGGATGTCGGGGCTGGCGGCGGCCACGCCGACGATCGTTGGCGGCCGCTTGCTGGTCTATCCCACGATCTTTCATGGCGGCGCCAACCCGTCTCAGGCCGCCGTGATCACATTGGGATCCGGGGACACGCGAACCGGAGTGGATCTTCGCCTGAGAGCCGCGACCACCGCGAAGGTGTCCGGGGTCGTCACCGGCCCTGAAGGCCCCGTTTCGAATCTCGGCGTGCGACTCGTATCGCCCGAACTCGACGAATCAGGCATCACGAACGGACTCGAGACCGCTCTGACGATGACCGACGCGACAGGCCGATTCACGTTTCCGGGTGTGCCGGCAGGCCAATACGTGCTGCGAGCGTATCGCGTCCCCCAGTCAGGAAGATTTATTACGACGGAGAACTTCTCGGTCGTGGCTGGCGTCAGCAACACGGTTATTCCGCCGCCGGCGCCGCAGCAGGCGGTGGGCACGCTCTGGGCGCAGTCCCTGGTCACGGTCGGCGGCGACGACGTGGCGGACCTCGCGGTTTCCCTGAGGCCCGGTCTGCGCGTCAGCGGACGCGTGGAGTTTCAGGGGGCGCAGACCCTGCCACATCCCATGCCGTCGATCACGGTGACATTGCAACCCGTCGATGGCCGGTTCATGGCGCAGACGGCGATCCCGCCAGGCCGCGTCGACGCCAGCGGCGCGTTCGCCACGTCCGGATATCCGTCTGGTCAGTACTGGGTCAACGTCAACGTTTCGCTTTCTGACTGGGCGGTCAAGTCGATCCAGGCCCGGGGCGTGAACGTTGTTGAACGGCCGCTCGAGCTCGATGCCTCGGACGTGACGGAAGTAACGGTGACCTTTAGCGATCGCTTCGCTGAACTGTCTGGCACGGTGAGCGGCGGAAGCGGTCCGAATGACGATGTCTCAGTCGTCGTGTTTCCCGCCGACTTCCAGGCGTGGCTGGCGAACGGACGCGCACCACGCCGGACGGTCACCGGGCTGGCCGATCGGAGCGGCAGCTACCGGCTCCGCCTGCCGCCGCCCGGCGACTACATCGTGGCGGCCGTGCTCAACGGACGCACCGGAGAGATGGACCTCGCTGAGTACTCCGCGCTGGCGCGAAACGGCACACGCATCAGCGTGAGTGAAGGGGAGAAGAAGACACTGGCCCTCACGGCGAGAGAGATCCGATGACCTTGCCAGCCGCCGTTACGCTCGTCGCGCTCGTGAGTCAGACGCCGCCGCCGCAGCCGCCGCCGCAGCAGGCGCGCGATACGAGCCGACAGCCGGTCGTGGGCACCGCGCTGATCAGCGGCACCATCACGGCCGACGAGCCGGGGGCGGCGCCGGTGCGCGGCGCCGTCGTCCGCGTCAACGGCTCCGGCTTCTTCGACGGATCGAATCAAGGCACGTCGATCGTTCGAGCGGCGGTGACGGACGACCAGGGGCGGTACGTCATCCCGAATCTGCCTGCCGGCCGGTTCTATCTCACCGCAGACAAGGGCGGATGGGTGTCGCTGCGCTACGGCGCGGAGTCGATGTACGACGCCGGGGTGGCTGTGGCCGTGACCGACGGGCAGTCGACGGCGATCAACATGAAACTCAGCCGCGGCGCCGTGATTGCCGGACGCGTGACGGACGAGCACGGTCAGCCGCAGTCAAACGTGCGGCCGGTCTTGCTGCAGTACCGAACGGTGAGCGGCCAGCGCCGCCTGGTGCAGTACTTCGCGCCCGGCATGCCGTTCACGACCACAAACGATCTTGGCGAATACCGGTTCTTTGGCATTCCGTCCGGGTCGTACGTGGTGGCTCTCCGGACCGGCGCACCGATGCCGGCAGGAGCCGCGCTGCGCACCACCACGGATGAGGAGATTGCGTGGGCTCGTCAGCAGGGTTCGTCGGGTCCGTCGACGACGGGCGCCGGGGCATCTGCGCCGCCAGCCGCCCAGAGCGTGATGTTCGCGCCGATCTACCATCCGGGTGTCACCGACATGGCGGCCGCAGTCACCATCGCACTGGCGGCCGGCGAGCAGCGGCTTGGCGTGGACTTCGTCACAGCCTACGTGCCGACCGCGCAGGTCCGCGGTGTGGTGTTGCGCCCGGATGGGTCGCCTGCCGCAGGTGCGAGACTCTCGATCTCGAGAGCTCGCGTCGCGATGAGTCCCCTGGACACGATGTCGGCCAGCGCGACGGCAGACGCCAAAGGGGCGTTCACGTTCGCGTCGGTCGCGTCCGGCGATTTCCAGATCAACGCACGCGGAGCCAGTCAGGCCGCGAGTGCGCCGGCTCCGGGGGCGCCCCGCCCGCCGACTGCGCAGGTGCTGGATCTGTGGGGCACGGCGGCCGTGACTCTCGGCGGGCGGGACATGACCGGCGTGACGGTCACGCTGCAGCAGGGCATGACGGTGAGTGGGCGGCTGTCATTCGAAGCCGCTGGCAACACGACGCCGCCGGCCTCGGGCAGCATGCGAATGATGTTGTCCTCGACGGCGGTCGCGGAAGGCGGCGCCATAACCGGGAACCCGGCTGCCAGCATGTCCATGAACAACGCGAATGCCGACGGGACGTTTTCATTTCAGGGCATTGCGCCAGGACGTTATGGCCTCTCGGCGTCAGGTGCGGGAATGATGACCTCGTGGATGATGAAGGCCGTGATGGTCGGCGGGCGGAACGTGTGGGGAACCGGCGGAATCGAGATCCGACCCGGTGAGGATGTCAGCGATGTCACCGTCGTCCTGACCGATCAGATCGGCGAAGTGTCGGGCACGCTGCTCGACAGCAACGGCCGTCCGGCGCCCGAGTACCACATCTTCGTTTTTCCCAGCGACAAGAACGCGTGGACTCAGGCCTCGCAGCGGATGCGTCCGCCGGTCCGTCCAGCGAGCGACGGCAAGTTCCGCGTCTCTCAACTGCTGGCGGGCGACTACTATGTCGCGGCGCTCAGCCGCTTCGATCCCGCCAACCTGTACGACGCCGCGTTCCTCGAGCAGGTGGCCGCCGCCGCGTTCAAGATCACGCTCGCCGAAGGCGAGAAGAAGGTCCAGGATCTGCGAATTAAGTAGCCGCAGGGCTTCAGCCCTGCGGTCTGCTACCATCCGCCCGCGTGGCCGAGCTGCCGTCCATCCTCGTCGTGCTTGTGGCCGCCGGCGCGGCTGGCGTGCTCGGCGCGTTGCTCGGCCTCGGCGGCGGCGTCTTCCTGATTCCGCTGCTCAACGGAGTGCTGGGCATTCCACATGGGCCGGCGGCCGTACTGAGCCTCTTCACCGTCATCGGCACGTCGTCATCCGTCACGCTGTCCTCGTCGGGCCGCGAGCGATTGAACACGCGGCTCGGTCTGCTCCTTGCGGCCGCGGCGGTGCTGGGCGCGACGCTGGGCAACCGGCACCTGGACGATCTGACCGAGTTCTGGTTTCAACGCATCTTCGGCATGACCGCCGCCGCCGGCGCGGCCGTGATTCTCGCGCGCTCGGGACGCCGGAACGTGCTGTTCGGCGAACACATCGACATCGGCTCGCTCGGCGGCCGCTTTCACGAAATCGAGAGCGGCGGGGAAGTGGCGTACCGCGTGAAGCGCCTGCCGCTCGCCCTCGGCGGCGCCTTCGGCGCCGGCATGCTCTCGACCTTCATCGGCGTCGGCGGCGGCATCGTCGTCGTGCCGGTCCTGAACGCGTGGTGCGGCGTGCCGCTGCGCGCGGCCGCAGCCACGAGCTCGTTTCTGATCGGCATCACGGCAGTGCCGGGCATCGCCGGCCACTATCAGCTCGGGCACCTCATGCTGCCGGCGCTGGCGGCGGCGTCCGTCCTTGGCGTGCTGGCCGGGACGCGCGGCGGCCTGTGGGTGAGCACGCACGCGCCGGTTCGCGTCCTGAAGTTCATCCTGGCGGCGGTGCTCGCCGCCGTCGGCGCCTGGTACCTCTTTCTCAAATGACGACGCTGCTGAGAGGCGTGCTCATCGCATCCGCCACGGCGCTCGCGGCGGGGCTGGTCCTGCATCTTGCGGGTTGGCCGGCCGGAGATCGCGTGATCACCGGCGGCCTGATTGCGCTGGTGTCGATTCCGGTGGCGAATACGATCGGAGCGGTTGTCGAGGAAGTGCAGCGTCGTACGTAGGCCGGTCCGGGTTGCGGACCGTGCAGCGTGGCCGGGTCGAAGTCCGCTCCATTTGGCCACACCAACCTTCCGCCTTCCCTCTGCCAGAACCGCATGATTCCTATTGCGTGGTCATCAGCGAATAGTGATTCGCCACCAGCTGCCACCTCCCGTCCGTTATGACCCAGACGCGCGTGAAACGGTTTTCGCGCGGGACGTCCTTGCCCTTGTCCTGTCCGACCATCGTGGAGCGACCGGTTTCCACCGCGGTATTCCCATACACGCGCACCCGGACCTCGGCGGTGGTGATGGATTGGTACGTCAGCGCATGCGTTGTGAAGTCAGCGATGACCTCTGCCTTGTTACGCACGACGCCGGTCGGTCCGATGCCGAGAAAGTCATCGGCATAGATGCGGCGAAGCGCGATGGTGTCGGCAGCGACCTGCGCGCGAATCCGCTCCTGATCCTGCTGCTGAACGGCCTGCTCGGTACTCGCCGCATCCCGTGTCCGTGCGCTCTGCTGCTGCGCGATGGTGCTCGAGACGGCCGACAGCACGAGCGCAGCGATGATCGACGTTCGTTTCATCAGAGCCTCCATAGGAGCCGGATCGTAAGCTACTGCGGGTAGCCGGCAAGTGTCGTCTACCAGACGCCAGGAATAAGACGCTTCGTCCGAGCCGAGTACGCGGCGTATTCGTCGCCAAACCTCTCGTCCATCATCCTCTCCTCCGCGCGGATGCGAAGCGCCAGGAGGACCGCGAATCCGAGCAGGCTCGACGGACCTGCCACCCAATTCGGGATGACGAGCGCCTGGCCGACGGAATAGAGGACCAACGCCGAGTACATCGGGTGACGGACACTGCGATAGACGCCTTGCGTGATGAGTCGATGCTCCTCACGCACCTCCAGCGTAATCGACCAATTCGTACCGAGATCAGCGTGCGATCGGTAGAAGAGCCAGAGGCCGATCACCACACACACGATGCCCGCTACGAGCGGGGCTGTGCGCAGCGGGTACTCAGCGAACGAGAACGCCGGCCCCACGACCCAGATCGTGGGGACGAAGAATCCAACCCCCGCGACAACCCGGAGACCGGCCTCCAGCGGGGTCTTGTGGCTCTTGGCAACCTTGACGCTTCGACTTCGGCGGCCATGCGGCGCGCGAATGGCCATCATCACCACTGTGCCTGCGAGTACGACCGCCTTCGCGACCCACGGATTCATGGCCAAACACCGTTCTCACGCGCGCCAAGTGGTCCTCGTCATGCCCCGGAACCCGGGCGCAGCCTCAGAGCTTGTAGGCCTCAGCCTTTGGTCGCAGCGGCCTGTCGAACCACGTCGGTCTGCGCGTGCCGTCGGGTCCGGGCGCCGGCCGCGTCTTTTCCATCCACTGTTTGTACAGCTTGTGCGACTCGTTCGTGTCCACCACGATGTCGCCGTAGCGATCGTTGGGCCCGGCCTTCTCGACTTTGACGGCCTGGTGCCAGCAGTGCATGCCGCTGACCGGATCGGGCTGCACGGGGAACGTCACGTTCTGGTGCACGCCGATGTCGGTCCACCAGACGCGCAGGCTGTCCGGGTCGTCGCTTTCGAACGGCTTGGCGCCGTGGATCTGCCGCATGGTGTAGCGCCCGCCGTCGGACGCGATGCGCACGAGCGCGGAGGCGCCGCGCGCGCCGCCCTTGTCCTCGTTGAGCCGCCAGCGTCCGAGATGGTGCGACATGCCGACGACGCCGGGCCGGATGCCTTCAGTGATCCAGGCGCGAGTGACGAAATGGCCGATTTGCGTGTGCACCTTGACGAGATCGCCGGCCGCGATCTTGAGGTTGGCGGCGTCCTCGGTTGCGATCCACAGCGGGTTCTCGTGCGAGATCTCGTACAGCCACTTCACCGGCGAGCGCGTGTGGATGAGCGTCGGCAGCCGGAAGTTCGGCAGCAGGTCGAACTCGTTCTTGGCGCGGTTGAGATCGCGCCAGTAGACCTGGCCGGGGACGTGTTTTGGAATCGCGTGCTCGGGCCAGCCCCACTCGGCGAGCGTCGGTGAGTAGAACTCGAGTTTCTTCGACGGGGTGTTGAAGCCCGCCCGCCGCGTGCCGTCGATGACCACGCCGCCCCGGTTGACTTCCTGCTCGTGCGCCTTGCTGTACGCGACGTCGTCGACCTTGAAGACGCCGTACTTGCGCATGTATTGCAGCGGGGTAATTTGTTCCTTCGCGGCAGCTTCCGGGAGACCCGGCACCGAGTTCTCGAAGATCCAGCCGTAGTACTCGTCGACCGTGATCTTCTCGTCGGGCCGGTACGGCGACTCGAAGTACTTGCGGATGCCGAGCTTGCCGTCCGGATCGATCTTCCAGGAGAGCGCGATCCAGAACTCGGCTTCTTCCCACACTTCGCCGGGGTTGGCCTCATGGGTCAGGCCGACGGGCGTGCCCTTGCGTTCCATCGCGACGCGCTTGACCGGCTGCCGGAATCCGAGCCAGCGGCCGGCGTGCGTTTCCTGGCTCATCGTGTCGTGCCGCTCGGTGCCGAGGCCCATCGGCAGCACGTAGTCGGCGAACCAGGCGGTTTCACTCCAGATCGGCGTGAGCGCGACGTGCATCCCGATCTTGCTCTCGTCCTGCAGCACTTCCATCCACGTGAAGCCGTCGGGGTTCGTCCAGAGCGGGTTGTAGACGCGCGTGAAGTACGTGTCGAGCTTGCCGCGCCCTTCCTTGAGGAAGTGCGGCAGCAGGAAGCTCATCTCGAAAAACGCGAGCGGGAATTCCTTCGGGAAGAGCAGCTCGTTCCAGTAATCCGGCGCGGGCGGAGGATTCGGGTGCTTCGGCACGAACTTGTTGGTCGCGTGGAGATTGACGCCGCCGCGCTCGCCGATCGCGCCCATCAGCACGACCAGGAAGTACAGGCTCCGCGTGATCTGCCATCCCCAGAGATGGCCTGATGCCGCCGCGCGCCAGCTGTGCGTCGAGAATGCGGTGCCGGCGGCTGCGATGGCTTCCGCGGCCTGGATGATCTTGTGAGCCGGGACGCCCGTCTCGCCTTCCGCGTACTCGGGCGTGTACATCGCGTACTCGTGCTTCAGCGCCTGCTCGAAGCTGTCGAAGCTCTTCGGGAGGTGCGGCTGGCACGCCTCGAGATAGGCCTCCCAGTTCACCCAGCGCCGGACGAACTCGCGGTTGTATTGCCCCGTATCGATCAGATGCTTCGCGATCGCCAGCAGCAGCGCCGCTTCGGTGCCGGGCTGCGCCGGCAGCCACATGTTGGCCTTGGCGGACGTGTTCGACAGCCGCGGGTCGATGACGATGAGCGTCGCGCCTTTCGACTGGCCCTCGATGATCCGCTGCGCGTGCGGGTTGAAGTAGTGGCCGGATTCCAAGTGAGACGAAAGCAGCAGGATCGTCTTCGCGTGCGCGTGGTCCGGCGACGGCCGATCCGCGCCGGTCCAGAGGAAATGTCCCAGCCGCGCCGACGAGGAGCAGACGTTGGTGTGGCTGTTGTGGCCGTCGAGGCCCCAGGCCTGGAGCACGCGGTTCGCGTAGCCGTCCTCGCCGGGACGGCCGACGTGGTACATCAGCTCGTGCCGACGGCCCTCTTCGATCGCTTTCCGGATGCGCGCGCCGAGCTCGTCCAGCACCTCATCCCAGGTCACCTTCTGCCACGCGCCGGCGCCGCGCGCGCCCACGCGCTTCAGCGGGTACAGAATCCGATCCGGATCCTCCAGCTGATTGGGCGTGACGACGCCCTTGGCGCACGTGCGGCCGCGGCTGCCGGGATGAACCGGATTGCCTTCGATCTTGCGGACTTCAAGGGTCTTCTTGTCGACGTAGGCGATGATCCCGCACGCCGACTCGCAGTTGAAGCAGATGCTGGGGATGATCCAGTAGCGCCGCCGGTCTTTCTTAGGCCACACCGTCGACTCATAGTCAACGTAGTTGTCCCAATCCGCCGGATCTGGATGCTTCTTGAAATCAGGCATGGCGAATCATGAATTCGGCACCGCTTGCCCCGCTTCAACCCACACGTATTCCCAGATGAGCGCGCCGATGAGCGCGAACAGCGCGGTGGGCACGAGCAGGATGAGGCTGAAGCCGAAGAGCGAGGCCAGCCAGACGCCGATGAAGGGCGTGACGCCGCCGAGGCCCAGCGCGCCGTACCAGAACTTCCGCCGGAAGATGCCGTACCGCACGGTCTGTACGGCCAGCTCGTGGTGGACCGTCGGGCTCGGCGTGAAGAGGTTCTCGACGACCAGCAGGAGCAGGTGCACGAAGCCGCTCCAGGCCAGCGTGATCGCCAGCCGCCGGACCGTCGAGTCGTCTCCGGAGAAGAACACGGCGGCCATGAGCATCACCGCGGCGCCTTCGGCGATGGCTTGCGCGATGAGATCGATCGTCGCGTGCGGGCCCTGCCACAGGTCGCGCGCGAGGCCCTGCGCGAAGAGCAGGCCGGTGTACCCGGTGGCAGCCAGCGCGACCGGGAACGCCAGCAGCGCAATCCAGTCCACGAGTCCGTTCAGGCCGACGGCATAGCTCAGCAGCCAGGCGGTGGCCAGCCCGCCGTGAGCCATGAGGATGAACGCGCCGCGCGCCATCCAGGACGACCAGTTCGGCCGCCGCAGGATCAGCAGGAAGCGCTCGGGCCGCTCGAGGTCGAGGACCAGCACGAAGGCGGTGAGGACGGAGAACAGAAAGGCGATGAACGGGCCCGCGAACGCCACGAGCGGCGATTGATCGCCGCTCAGCCAGAGCGCCGACGAGATCAGCATCGCGCCCGTCGAGATGCCCTTCGTCAGGAGGTACAGGACGAGGTCCATGCCCCAGGCACGCCGGTGCGGGACGTCGTAGTCCACGCGCGGGTCGCCGGGCCGCGTCGGATCGGGCGCGGGCGCGCCGAGCGGCCGCAGGTGCACCTGGCCTTCCTTGAACTGGAACGGCCGCGCCGCAATCTCCGGCCGGAGCGCGGCCTCGTCGGCGCCGAGGTAGAAGACCTTCGGTCCCGTGCCTTTTTCAGGCTTGCGGACCATGAAGGACTCGCGCTGGATGATCTGCGACACCTGGCTCGACGGATCGTCCATGTCGCCGAAGATGCGGCATTCGGTCGGGCAGACGCTCACGCAGGCCGGCTGCAGCTCGTTCTCGACGCGGTTCGCGCAGAAGTTGCACTTCTCGGCCGTGCGCGTGTTGGGATCGATGAAGAGCTGATCGTACGGGCACGCCACCATGCAGGCCCGGCAGCCGATGCAGATGTCGCCGTAGAGATCGACGATGCCGTCGGGCCGCTTGTAGAGGGCGCTGGTGGGGCAGATGTTCATGCACGGCGCTTCCTCGCACTGATTGCAGAGGACCGGCAGGAACAGGCGTTGCGTGTCCGGAAACGTGCCCTTCTCGACCGTCTTGACCCAGCAGCGGTTCACGCCGACGGGAATGTCGTGTTCGGCCTTGCAGGCAATCGTGCAGGCGTGGCAGCCGATGCACTTCTTCAGATCGATCACGAACCCGTAGTTCGGCACCGTGGTTGGACTATAGCATCGGGCGCGTGTAGATGACTTCGACGCTGGTCCGCTTGGGCCAGAGGTAGTAGCCGGCGAAGCCGCCGCCGATGGGCAGCCCGACGAGCGACGCGGCGATACCCGCCTTCTCGCCTGTGCAACTCTCGCCGCAGTCCTTGTATGCGAGGTGGATTGCGGTGACGGCGCCCGCGAAGCCGCCGATGCCGGCGCCGATGATCGCGCCGAGCTTGGATCCCCGCTTCCGGGTGGTGCGGCGCACTTCCTGAATGGACGCGCGCTCGAACCTCGTCGTGCCGCCCGAGCCTGGCCGCAAGGTGAGACCCGACTGATCCGCGCTGACGAGCCGGCCGGACACGGTCGTCGGCCCCGTGACGACGGTGATCTCGTCGTTCGCGGCGAGCTGCACGACGCGCGCCCAGTCTGATTGCGCGCCGGCTTGCAGTTCGAGGAGAGCCGGTGCCACGGCGAGCCGGATCGAGTCGCGCGAGAAGGGCTGTGGCGCCTGTGGCGCGGAAGACTGCGCGACCAACGTGAGCGCGGCCACGGTATTCAACAGGAAAGGCGTCATGCGTCACCCGTGTGATGCTTCAGCCGCATCAACGCGCGCTCGCGATCGCGCGCGGGAACGAGGGGAAAGCTCTCGAGGATGCGGCCGAAGACCTGGCTGTCCAGATCATACAGCCGCGCGACCGACGCCTGGAGCGTGCTGTCGTCCTCTCCATGATTGTCCCGAGGCGCTGCGAGCCGCTCGGCCGCGAGGGCAATGTCGAATTGCAGCGCCGTGCCTCGCCATGGGGGAACGGGCAGCGACTCCACGAGGCTTGTCGTCACGTGGCTGCCCATGAGAAGGCGGACGACCGCGTTGAGGACGTAGGAGTTGAACAGGCCGCTCAGGAAGTGCTGCTGCACGGGCGGCACTGGCGTGCGAAGGCAGAAGAGCGTGTGGGTGGTGACGACGCCGGCCGGCAGGACCGCGGCAATCAGCGTGCGCTGATTCGTCGCGCCGGACACGTCCCGGTACGCGAGCCTGGGCCGGTCGAAACTCCGATTCGGCAGGAGCTCTTTGGCGACGGACTCCAGGATGAACTGCGTCACACCCGTCGTCTCGACGTGAAACGGCGCGATGCACTTGCCTTCGAGAACCGGCAGGCCGGCCTGGCCGAAGTGTCCGCGATCGTCCGATGCGTTCAGCTCGCGCCCGAACGAAAGCGCCCAGCCTTCCGCGGCGCCGAGTCGCGGATGCGTCCGCGCCAGCTGCTGGATCCAATCGAGATCGCGGGCCGAACGGAGGTCCGGGATTCTCAGGGCCGGCCCGCCCACGAGCGCGATGGTCTCGCGAGTGAGCCGAACCGGAAACGCCGACTCGTCGCCGGCGTCGTCGATGTCGGGCAGGGCGTCGATGTCGGCGCCGGTCCGGATCCCGCAACGCATCCGGACCTCCCGCGACGGCGCCGTGGTTGTCGTCGGCCGGTCCGCGACCAGCGTCAGAAACCGCAGGCCGCGGTGGATCGGAAACAGACCAGCGCCATTCTCGAGGCCCGCGATCGTATCGACCGACATGCGGTCGAACAGCATCCGCCTGAGCGACGCCGCGCCGTCGTCCGTCGCGAGGCCCCACGGCAGGATGAGTCCGACGCGGCCGCCAGGCCTGGCGAGCGACAGCGCGCGCTCGAGAAACGGTTGGTACAGGTTGAGGTGGCCGCGATCGCAGGAGGGATAGAACGACGACTCTCTGAGAAACCTCATGAGCGGATGCCGGTGTTCGGCGCCGGAATCAGCCCGCAGCATTTCCCAGGGCGGATTGCCGATGACCGCGTCGAAGCCCGCGCGGGGGCGTGGCGCCCCATCAGGTTCGTAGAAGACGTCGGCGAACTCGAGCGGCCAATGAAAGAACCCGAGTCGCCCGGCGACATCGCGGGAGACGGCGAGCCGCGATTCGAGCCGGCCGGCATCGAGCGTGCGGTCATGCCTCAGCAGTCCGTCGATGGCCGCGCGGATCTCGGCGGGCGACGGCGCTCCGAGCGTTCCGGAATCCGGCCAGAACCACTGCGCGCACCAGAGATCGCACGCGCGACGCCAGGGCTCGAGCGGCGATCGGGATGAGATCAGACGGCCCCAGATCGCTTCTTTGTTCCTGACGACGTCCACAGTGTCGTCGCGTCGCGCCAGCAGATCGCCGAGCGGACGGACGACCTGGCGGAGCGTCGCCTCCAAATCGACGTCGTCAAACAACGGCGCCGTTGTCGCCTGCCCTGAGCGGAGTCGAAGGGCCCCATGTCGTTTGTGACGCCACAAGTCACCGGGCGTCGTGCCGATCAGGCTGTTGCCGACGCGCAGGCGATGGTCCAGAAAGCCGAGTGGCTTGCCTGACGCGAGCGACGTCAGCCACATCGACAGCCGCGCCAGTTGAACCGCGACCGGATTCACGTCCACGCCGGCCAGGCAACGCTCCGCAATTAACCGCCGGATGCCGGCGCGCGTGTCGCCGGTGAGGTCAGGCTCGGCGATGCGTCCGGCGTCCACGAGCGCCCGTTCGTAGGCGCCGGCCAGGTAGCGGCATGCCGCCACGAGAAACGCGCCGCTGCCCATCGCGGGATCGAGTACGCGGAGCGTGAGGATTTCGTCCGGGGATCGGTTCGAGACGAGCGGCGCGAGTGTTCGCCGGACCACGAACTCGGCGAGCGGCTGCGGCGTGTAGAACGTGCCGGATTGTTTGCGGTGATCGAGATCGAGTACTCGCTCGTAGACGGCGCCTAGTTGCTCGACGCCGAGGTCCGCGTACGAGATTTCTTCGCGGCCGCCGCGGCCCGGCCTGGTAGCGAGCGCGACCAGCGTCCGGGCCAATGCCGAGTCTCTCGCGGTATCCGACCGCCGGGCGGTCCGGCCGCGCCGCCTGCGCTCCAGCGACGGCGCCGACGCACGGGCAAACAGCCGTCCGTTGAAGGGACGGACGATGAGGTCGTCGTGGCGGCAACCGGATCGCGAGAGGCGGGTGATCGCGGCAAGGCCGTCCCACAATCCGACGGCTCTCCGGCCTCCGGCAAGCGCGTCCCTGGACAGCCCGCCCACGGCATACGCACCGCCGAAGAGCGGGTGGCGCGCCGGCACGAGATCGTGAGCTTCGGCGAACAGCAGGAACAGGACGCGATAGACCAGCGTCAATCGTTCGTCGAACGGGTCGTACGTAGGCCGCCCCGGGCTTGGGGGCGGCGAGAGTACAGATGCGAGCGCATCCAGCGCCAGCAGGACACCCTCCTGGAGATCTTGGCGCACGCGATCCTGGAAACCGCGCGCTTGGGCGACGAGCTCATCGATTCGCGCCGATCCCTGACCCTCAAAGGCGCCGGCGTGAGCCAGCGTCCAGAACCGCGCGAAGCTCCGGCTGTCGAGCGCGTCGGGCAACCTGAAGTCAACGCTCCGACGAACGGCGCCTCCATGCGCCTCGGCGAGGACGACGAACGGCGGAGCCACGAGCACGCACCACGTGGCGCCGGCCCGCCGTGCCGCGGCGGTCAGGTCGCGCCATCGTGCGGGAAGGCGCGACGCCCATGGCAGCACGACCAGCCCGACCACGGCCCCGGTGCGTGTCTCGAGCTCGGCGACGACGCGGTCGCGATCGAACGAGACACGCCGCGCGCGAAACTCCAGCAGCGCGGCAAGCGGCATCGCGGCCAGGTCGAACACGGCCCGCAACCCTGTCGCCGGTCCGCATTCCTGCTCGAGCCGTCGCCACCAGGCCAGGCACCGGCGGCGTTGTGCTTCAAAGCGCTCCGGAATCAGAGGCGAGCCAACGTCACGCTCGAGTCCGTCGGCGAGGTAGCGGCTCGGGAACAGCGTGCCGCTGATGCCGGGCAGGGCCGTCACGGACGCGGCAGCCAGATGATCTCGAGCACCGGCCGTCCGGGTTCGACATCGGCGGCAAGGCGCATGCGCTCGACCATCGCCTCGAATTGCCGGTCGATGTCGTCTCTGGCGGCGCGAGCCGCTTCGAACCGGCGGAGCGCGGCCGCATCGAACAGGCCGGGTTGTCCGTCGCCGCTGACCGCGGACCGGGTCGCGTCCGCGAGTGCGCGCTCGGTTTGTACCCTTTGCGCGAGCGAAGCGGCCCTGAGGCGCCGCACGCGCTGCAGACGAGGGCGCAGCCTCGCGACGGCAACTCGTCCGGCGATATCGACGAGGTCGCGAGTGAAAGGGCCGGCAATCGGGACGGCGGCGAGATGCATCTCGGCAACCGCGCCGGAACGATCGAGGAACGGCACCGAGAAGACCGCGCGGGCTCCGGCCGGGCGATGCGTCCTCATCGGACGGCCGGAGCAGTCCGGACCCTGCCACTGCCCGACCAGCCGTCGTCGCAGCTCGAGTTGCCGCGCGGCTCGGCGCGCCAGTCGCGACCATCTCGCGCCGGCCATCGGCATGGCGGCCTGGTTCGCCGTCAGCACGCGTCTGGCCAGACGGGAAATGAGGCCCGCCTCAATGTCGTGCCGCGCGACGAGCAACGTGAAGTGAACCGGCCGCGGCTGGCCGATGCGATCGACCCGGCCGATGCGCTGCTCGAGCCGCGCGGGATTCCACGGCAGCTCGAGGCTGATCACCCACCGGCAGCGATGCTGCAGATTCAGGCCTTGTCCCGCGACGTCGGTCGCGACGAGGACCGTGGCGTCTCCGGTCTCGAGGCGATCGATTGCTTCCGACCGCTCGCCGGCTGTCATCCCGCCGTGCAGGACCGCGAGCGGCCGAAGGAGCCGGAGCCGGTTGACAAGAACGCTCAAGGAGTCACGGAATTCCGTGAAAACGATGACGGGCTCGCCGGTTCGGGAGATGAGCCGCGCGACGCGCCGCACCTTGCTTTCGTGACCGGCGGCCGCGCCCGCGAGATGCGCGAGGCGCTTGAGCCAGGAGCATTCCGTCTCACTCTCGAGTCCGGTCCGGGCTGCGAGGCCCAGCCGGTCGTCCTCGCTCGCAACGTCCTCCGCCTCATCTCCACCGAGGTCCAGGCGTGCCTGTACCCAGCCGTCAGCCGGCTCATCAAGACCGGTGGAGGAAAGCCACGCCATCCGCCGCTCGAGCGAGATCGACAGCGCGCTCATCGTCGAGAGCGCCCGCTTTTTCAGGACCGCGAGTAACAGCCCGGCTTCGTCCCGGTGATCCCGGCGGGCCGCCTTCATCACAATCCGTTCGAAACCGTCGAGGGCCTGGAAGACGCGCAGTTCGGCGAGTGCCGGCGTCACGTGATGCCAGGCGGTTCGCCTCGTGCTGGCCATGCCGATGTCGGCGCGCCGGCGCCGAAACACGATCGATCGATCGCCGGCGAGCTCGCCGAGACCGAGCAGTCGCGAAAAGCGTTCTTCGTCGCCAGAGTGCGGAGTCGCCGTCAGCAACACCACGCAACGCGACCGCTGGGCTGCCAGGTGCGCCGCCGCGTGCCGGTCCGAGTATCCGCAGGCCGCATGCGCTTCGTCGATGACGACGAGATCCCACGCTCTCGGAGGCATGCCGTCGAGGACGTGGGGCTGTTTCAGGAAGTCGAGTGAAGTCAGGAAGATACCGGCGCCGTTCCACGGGTTGTCGCCGAAGGCCCGTTCACGCGCGCGGTGATCGAAGCTGTCGCGGTCGGCCGGCACGCACGCGAGGCCGAACCGCCGGTGCAGCTCGCCGGTCCACTGTGCGACGAGCGTGGCCGGCACCACGAGGAGCACGCGCGCGGATGCATCGCGCCGGATGATCTCCGCCGCGATCAGGCTGGCCTGGACGGTCTTGCCCAGCCCGACCTCGTCGGCGATCAGGATCCGGCGCGCTCCGGACAGCGCCGCCAGCGCCGGTTCGAGCTGGTGCGGCAGGATCGCCGCGCGGGCGTCCACTGCCGCTCGGAGCGTCCGGCCACCGAACGTCCTTCCCGCAAGAAAGGCGAAGCGCGCCCGGGCGCGCTGCGGACGAACGCGAACGGGACGGAGGTCCTCACCGAGCTCGGTTGGGCGGTCGAACGGGTACAGGAATGCCTGTCGTCCCGATTCGCCGGTGACGTCGAGCCGCGCGACGTCGCGATCGCCGCGTGCGCTCGTCACGCGCCACCGCCGGCCCCGGATCCAGACGATGGCGCCCGGTTGAGGAAGTGTGGATTGCATGAATTGCGATCTCCTCGCTGCTGAACGTTGCAAATTCTGCAACGTCGTCTTCGCTTCAGGCCGAATTCAGCGCGTGCGGATCAGTCACGCAAGGCAAGTGCCATCTGGTACGCCGCGTGCAAAAGACCGCCGCTGCCGTTTGTTCTTGCGAAGGGCGCGACGACGACGGTATGGTCGCGAGGTGCGCGGATGGACGTCGATGAACGGATGGCTTACGTTGAGGGCCGGCTCGAGGAGCAGAGCCTCAGCATGACTGACCTCCGAGAGGCGGTCGTGAGGCTCGAGGACCGGATGGAGCGCCGGTTCGAGGCAGTGGATCGGCGGTTCGACGTCGTCGACCGCCGGTTCGATCGCCTAGAGGATCGCATGTCCCGCTTCTTCATGTGGCAGGTCGGCATTCAGATCACGACACTGACCGCCGTCGTCGTCGCCCTTCTCTCACGCTAGCCGGCACCGCGTCGCGCCCAGGTGCGAGTCCGCGTCGTCCCAGAATTCGGCGACGAGAGGGTGCCGCTCCAGAACGGACTGCACGATCGCCCGCTGCGTGCCGGTACCGCGGCCGTGCACGAGCCGCAGTTCGCGCAGCCCAGCCTCGTGCGCCGCGTTCACGTACTCCTCGACGACGGACGGGATGTCGCGCGGCGCGAAGGCGTGAAGGTCCAGCTCGGGCCCGATGGGAACTTCGTAAGTCATTGCCTCATTCGCCCTGTGGCACGATGATAGGCCTATGAAACACCTCCACCGCTTTGCCGCCGTCACGTGTGCCCTGGTCCTGTCAGCGGCCCAGGCTCCTGCACAGAACACCGCCGTCATCCCGGCGCCGTTCCAGCCGCAGCGGCACGAGGCGTTCGTCGAGATCGCCAAGCAGGGCAACATCGACTGCCTGCTGATGGGTGACTCGATCACGGACTGGTGGCGCAGCATCGGGAAGGCGGTCTACGACAAGCACTTCGGGTCGTTGAAGTGCGCCAACTTCGGCATCTCCGGCGACCGCACCCAGGGCGTGCTCTGGCGGATGGAGAACGGCGAGCTCGACGGCTACACGCCGAAGCTGATGATGCTGATGATCGGCACCAACAACCTCGGCGGCGGCACCCGGCCCGGCAATACCGATGAAGAAATCGCCGAAGGCATCACGGCCGTCGTCTCGAAGTTCCGCGCGAAGTTTCCGCAGGCCAAGGTGCTGCTGCTCGGCGTGTTCCCCCGCGGGCGCATGGCCGACAACCCCGCGCGCGAGCGCATCAAGCAGATCAACGCCATCATCGCGAAGCTCGACGATGGGAAGTCGGTGAAGTACATGGACATCGGCGCGAAGTTTCTCGAGCCGGACGGATCGATTTCGGTGGAAGTGATGAAGGACGCGCTGCATCCGACGGAGAAGGGGTACCAGATCTGGGCCGACGCGGTGACGCCCACGTTCCTCGAGCTGCTGACCGGAAAGAAATGACCATAGAGACGTTCCCGAACCCGCGCCCCGAGCGAGACTACGAGATCGACATCCGCTGTCCGGAGTTCACGTCGATGTGTCCGAAGACGGGACTTCCGGATTTCGGCGAGATCCGGATTCAGTACGTGCCGGACAGGACGTGCATCGAGCTCAAGGCGCTGAAGTACTACCTGCTCGAGTACCGGAACAAGGGGATTTTCTACGAGGCCGCGACGAATCAGATCCTCGACGACCTCGTGGCCGCGTGCCGGCCGCGCCGCATGACGGTGACCGGCGCGTTCTCGGCGCGCGGCGGCATCACGACGAGCGTGGTGGCCGAGCACCGTGCGGCCGTTTGACACGCCCCGGACAGGGGACTACGATACGGCCCGTTTTCATCGCATCTGCCGTTGGACTGCCGCGCGCACGGTTCCACGACAGCGTTGAGGAGGAATGCGCGCTCCGACTTAAGCGGAAACACTTATATGACTCAGTTTCCGGAATCAGGAGAAGACGGCATGGCAGACGCCCGGCGCATGGGCAAGACGGAACTCTTCGCGCACTTCGCGGAGAAGTTCGACATGAAGCGCACGACTGCACGCGACTTCTTTGAGGAGCTGCTCCGCCTGTCCGAGCGGGAGCTCAAGCGGGCGAACGAGTTCGTTCTTCCCGGGATCTGCAAACTCGTCGTCCAGCGTCGGAAGGCCCGCGAGGGCCGCAACCCGGCCACCGGCGAGCCGATCAAGATTCCCGCGAAGACCGTCGTGAAGGCCCGCATCGCCAAGCAGTTGAAGGACTCGGTTCTCCCGCGCAAGTAGCACCCCGCGCTCGTTGACGGTCGGGCTCCCCGCCGTCAACGAGTGACTGCGCGCCTCGCGCTCCCCGCTCCGAAGTAGACTGCTGTACCGTGGCCGATCAATTCGACGTCGTCGTCATCGGGTCTGGAACGGGTGGGTACGTCGCCGCCATCCGCGCCGCCCAGCTTGGACTCAAGACCGCTGTCGTGGAACGCCAGCCGTCGCTCGGCGGCACCTGCCTGAACTGGGGCTGCATCCCCACCAAAGCGCTGCTCGAACACGCGCACGCGCTGAAGATCGCGCAGGAATCGGCCGAGTGGGGCATCAAGCTCGGCGCCGGCGCCGACAAGCCGGCCATCGACATGGCGCGCGTACACGCGCGCAAGAACAAGATCGTGACGGGCCTCACCAAGGGCGTGGAGTTTCTCTTCAAGAAGAACAAGATTGAGTGGATGCAGGGCACGGGCCGCCTGGCCGGCAAAGGCACGGTGGAAGTCTCCGGCACGACGTCACGCGGCCTGTCCGCGCGCGAGATCATCGTCGCCACGGGATCCGCGCCGCGCAGCGTGCCGGGCATCACGCTCGACGGCAAGCAGATCATCACGAGCGACGAAGCGATCAATCTGCCCGACGTGCCGAAGTCGCTGGCGATTCTCGGGAGCGGGGCGGTCGGCGTCGAGTTCGCGTCCATCTTCCGGCGCTTCGGGAGCGAGGTCACGGTGATCGAGCTGCTGCCACGCCTTGTGCCGAACGAGGACGCCGCGATCTCCGCCGAGCTGGAGAAGGCGTTCAAGAAGCGCGGCATCGGCGTCCGCACCGGCACGAAGGTGACGTCCGCCAGGGTATCCGCCGGCGGCGTGACGCTCGAGATGCAGGCAGGCGATGCCACACACTCGATCACGGTCGAGAAAGTGCTCGTCGCGACCGGCCGCGGTCCCGTGACCGACGGCCTCGGCGCCGCCGAGGCCGGTCTCCAGATGGACCGAGGGTTCATCAAGGTGGACGGGCTGTTCCACACGAACGTACCCGGCATCTCCGCGATCGGCGACGTCGTCACGATGGGCGCGGGCGTGCATCCGCAGCTCGCGCACTTGTCATCGGCCGAAGGCATCGTACTGGCCGAGCGGCTGGCGGGGCGGGAGGCGCGGCCGAT
>Ga0137326_1000238_pt1 | contig 19957 bp, 16 predicted proteins | sample EasRivERMZT500_2_FD_102292 | JGI IMG/M metagenome (GOLD analysis project Ga0137326, IMG submission 102292) | Soil microbial communities from meander-bound floodplain in the East River, Colorado, USA - East River MetaG ERMZT500_2 | ecosystem: Environmental > Terrestrial > Soil > Floodplain ... | reverse complement strand
CCCGTGTCGACGATGTCCTCGACGATGACGACGTCCTTTCCTTCAAGGCTTTGATCGAGGTCCTTGGTCAGCCGGACCTGACCAGACGACGTCGAGCCGGATCCATAGCTCGACACCGCAATGAAGTCACACGTGACCGGCCCCTCCATGGTGCGGACCAGGTCCGACAGAAAGATGAACGCCCCCTTCAGTACCGACACCAGGTGAACGGATGTGCCCTCGCCGAAGTCCCGACGGATTTCGTGCGCGAGCGCCTCCACGCGGGCCTTGAGGTCGGACGTGCCGATCAGGACGGTCGGGTTCACGGCCGCTTCCCTCTCCGGAGCGCGCGCTCCTGCGCGGCCGCCTCGACTTCAATCCGCACGCGCTCCGCCATGGCGCGCGCGTCGCGCAGCACCGACTCGCGGCTGAGGGTCGTCACCTTGCGATCCTTCATCAAAATACGGCCGGCCACGATTGTGGTCTGGACATCATCGCCCCGCGACACGTACACGAGGTGAGAGACCGGGTCGAACATCGGCGTCTGGCGCGCGCCCTCCATCGAGACCGTGATGATATCGGCTTGCTTGCCCGGTTCAAGGCTGCCCGTGCGCGCGCCGAGCCCGAGCACCTCGGCCCCACGGCGGGTCGCCAGCTCCAGCGCCTGCCCGGCCGGCAACGCGCGCGGATCGCCCGTCGAGACCTTCTGCAGCAGCGCCGCCGCCCGCATGGCTTCGAACATATCGAGGTCGTTGTTGCTCGCCGGGCCGTCGGTTCCCAGCCCGGCGCGCAGGCCCTGTCTGAGCCAGGTCGTCACGGCAGCGACCCCGCTCGCGAGTTTCATGTTGCTCTCCGGGTTGTGCGAGAGCCCCACACCTCGCTTGCCGAGAATCGCCATGTCGGCGGCGTCGAGCCAGATCGCGTGCGCTGCGACTGACCGGCCGCTCCAGCAGCCCAGCGCTTCCAGGTGCCGGGTAGGCGACGAACCTTTTGGCTCGACGATCCGCTTGGACTCGTCCCTGGTTTCCGAGAGGTGAATCAGCATCGGGACGTTGTGCCGGCTGGCCAGCTCGCACGCGGCCCTGAGCGACGTTGGGTCCAGGCTGTAGACCGCATGGGGCGCCACGGCTGGCGTGACGAGCGAGTCGCCCTTCCATTTCTCGACGAAGGCCTCCGCGCGCGCGAGCGCGTCGCCCGGCGTCTTCGCGTCCGCGACCGGAAACCCAATCACCGTCTGGCCAAGCACGCCGCGCAGCCCGGCCGATCGCGTCACGTCCGCGATGTCCTCCTCGAAGTAGTACATGTCGGCGAAGGTCGTCGTGCCGGATTCGATCATCTCCAGCGCGGCCAGTCGCGTGCCGATCCGCACAAACTCCGGCGACACGGTCCTGGCTTCCGCCGGGAACACGTAGTGCTCGAGCCACTCCATCAACGGCAGGTCGTCCGCAAGCCCCCGGTAGAGGGTCATCGGCACATGCGTGTGTGTATTGACGAGACCGGGCATGACGACCTGGCCCCGCGCGTCGATGCGCTCGGCGGCCGTGAACAGGCCGCTGATCTCATCGGTCGTCCCGACCGCGACGATCCGATCGCCGTCGACGGCAATCGCGCCGTCCGGAATCACCCGGCTCGACGCATCCAGCGTGACGACGATGCCGCCGGAAATGATCAGACGGACGGGCGTGCCCGGCTGACCGCCAAGCGTCACCACGAGCAGAACGATCGCCGCGACGAGGCCCGCCCCGATCGAGAGAAATCGCCACGCGCGCACGGGCAAATTCTATCCCCGGGCCGTTCCTGTCGGGAACGGCAAGGCGTGTATAGTTTCAGCGTGCCGGTTCATCTCGTCGAACATCCGATCGTGCAGGATGCCCTGCTGTCGCTCCGGGACGTCGCCACGCGTCCGAGCCACTTCCGTCGGCTCACGCACCGCCTCAGCCTGTTCGTCGTGATGGAAGCGACACGCAAGTTGCCGATGGCGCTCGCGCGCGTGGAGACGCCCCTCGAGCAGGCGCAGGGCGAGGCGCTCGACGTCGAAGTCGTGGTGGTGCCGGTCCTGCGTGCGGGCCTCGGCATGGTGGACGCGGCGCTCGAGCTCCTGCCGCACGCCCGCGTGGGCCACATCGGACTGCAGCGCGACGAGGCGACCGCCGTCGCGTCCCGCTACTACGCCAAGCTGCCCGCCCGCCTCGAAGGCGGCACGGCGCTCATCGTCGATCCGATGCTCGCGACCGGCGGGAGTGCGATCGCGGCCATCGCGCTCGTCCAGAAGATGGGCACGAAGGACATCCGGCTGCTGTCGATCGTCGCCGCCCCCGAGGGCATCGCCGCCGTCGAGTTCGCCCACCCCTCGGTCCCGATTTATACGGCTGGGATCGATCGCGAGCTGAACGCGCAGAAGTTCATCCTGCCGGGCCTTGGTGACTTTGGAGATCGACTCTATGGCACCACCTGATTCGAACGCGGCCCCGCGCGGCCGTTGGGCGACCGGCATCACGTCGATCGAACCGAACAAGATCCTGGTGCGCGGCTATGCGCTCGACGATCTGATGGGCCGGGTGTCGTTCGGCGATGCGATCTACCTGGTGCTGACCGGCGACTTGCCGGGGCCGTCGATTGGGCGCCTGGTGGAGGCCATGCTCGTGTCCTTCATCGATCACGGCGCCACGCCGCCGTCCACGATGGCGGCGCGGAACGCGGCGACGACAGGAGCCTCGCTCCGAGGCGCGGTGGCGGCCGGCGTGCTGGGTTTCGGCCGGCATCATGGCGGCGACGCGCTCGCGTGCCGGCAGCTGCTCGACGAGGGACTCGCGCTGGCGCGTCAGGGCCAGTCGATGGCCGACGCCGCCGCGGTCCTCGTGGAAAAGCTCGTCGCGGCCAACGAGATTCCCCCACCGGGGTTCGGCCATCGGTATCACACGATTGATCCGCGGGCGACGCGCCTGATGCAGATCGCGCACGAGCTCGAGATCGACCATCACAACACGCAATTCATCCGCGCGCTCGAGCACGCGCTGTCGCGTCACGCCGCGCTGGCGGGGCGGCCGCTGCCGATCAACGTGGATGGCGCGATTGCGGCGGTCTGCGGCGACATCGGCCTGCCGCCCGAAGCCGCTGATGCGCTGCTGATGATTTCCCGTGTCCCCGGGCTCGCCGCCCACGCCATCGAAGAGCAACGCCGGGAGCGGCCCATGCGCGCCATCGACCCGACGTCACATCGCTACGATGGCCCCAGCGGGCGAAAAGTACCGGACAGAAGGAAATAGAACCGCGAACCACATCAGGTTGGTGGGCGCTGGTGGATTCGAACCACCGACCCCCGCCGTGTGAAGGCGATGCTCTAGCCAACTGAGCCAAGCGCCCAACCGGGTGAATGTTCAGCTTACCGCAGTGCGGCGGACGCGGCCAAGCTCGCGTCCTTCTTCAATGCCGCGATGAGCACGTCGAGGAGCGCGGCGTACCGGGCATCGGCCGCTGAGTACGCCTTGAAGTAGTCCTCCTGCGTGATCTTCTTCTGGTTCTTTCGGCGTGGGTCCGCGAAGTCACCGTCGAAGGTCCGGCGGTCGCCGCCGACCGTCACGACGTCAATCGCGGTGCTCTTACCCGGGATCACGACCAGGCCGTCGGCCAGCGTGTCCTCGACAAAGAACTTCTCCACCGAGAGCGGCGACGACTTCAGCTCTTGGTACATGTCCTGGTATTTCTTGTGAAACAAGTAGTAGTCGAAGTCCAGCGGCCGGCCGTACGAGGCCGATGCCAGCAGGAGCTGCACGCCAGGCACGTGCAGTACGGCGACAAACTTCGGACCGTTCTCAGGCGCGGCGAATGTCTCGAGTTTCCTGGAGACGAGGAGCGCGATCAGCTCCTTCACTTTGGCCGGCGAGGTGGCGGCCGGCGCCAGCGCCTGCTGCGCCGTCGCGCTTCCCGTCGCGCCCGCGATAAGTCCCACGGCCACTGCGGCCGACCATACCGTCCGCTTCGTAAACGTCATAACTGGGGAGTCCTCTCAACCAACGAACAGCGGGTCTTCCTCGTCCGCCTCCCGCCGTGACGGCCGCCGGAACGCGGCAATCACCGCCTTCACGACCGCCAGCACCATCGATCCGTGCCGCATCGGCTCGACGACCGCCTGCTTGATGGTCAGCAAGGTGTCCTCGATCTGCTGTGTGGCCGAGCCGAGCACCCGGTCGATCCGCTCGACCTGGGCGACGGCGAGCGCCGTGCCCCGCGCCGCATCGTCCGCGATGCGGCTCACTTTGTCAATCAGCGGCCGCAGGTCCTGCCGGAGCTCGACGGCCGTCCGCGAGACCTCGCGGGCGGTCCGGGCAATATGGATGGCCGTCACCACCTGCACCACCGCCATCGTCACGAGCGCGACGGCGATGAGCGCGAACAGAATCGTCTGGGCGTCGGTCACAGCCCGTCCTCTCCCATCGCGGCTCGGGTGCGGATCTGCTCGAACGCCTCGCGGCCGCGCTCCACGGCCGACGTCAGGCGCTGCTTGCCGTCGCGCGTCCTTTCGGCGATGCGGCGCCGCGTTTCCTCACCCGAGGCCGGCGCGTACAGAATCGCGATCGCGGCGCCCGCCACCGCACCCAGTGCAAACGCCAGCAACACGGTCCCTGCCGACGAACTGTTGTCCGCCATCGATGTCCTCGCTCTCTGCCCGGCCCGGTGCCCGTTCGGCTCGGAGACTGGTGATTTTCTCACACTGTCACTCGGGGAGGCTGGAGATCAGCCACCGCCGACCGGCCCGCCTGAGAGGACGGGATTACGCAGCCGCTTGATGCGGTCCCGCAGGCCGGCGGCCTTCTCGAACTCGAGGTTTCCGGCCGCTTCCCGCATCTCGCGCTCCAGGCCGGTCACGAACGCCTCCAGCTCCGCCTGGCTCTTGAAGGCGTCCCGCTCGTCCCGGGCGACCGGCACCGTCACGTAATCGCGCTCGTAGACGCTCGTCAGGACGTCGTCGATGTGCTTGACGATCGAGGCCGGCGTGATGCCGTGCTCGGCGTTGTAGGCGGCCTGGACATTCCGCCGACGCCCGGTCTCTTCGATGGCGTGCCGCATCGAGTCCGTGGTGCGGTCGGCGTACAGGACGGCCCGGCCGTTCACATTCCGCGCCGCGCGGCCCACCGTCTGGATCAGCGCGCCCGCCGATCGCAGGAAGCCTTCCTTGTCCGCATCGAGGATCGCCACCAACGACACCTCGGGCAAGTCGAGACCTTCACGCAAAAGGTTGATCCCCACCAGCACGTCGAAGACGCCGAGCCGCAGGTCTCTGAGGATCTGCACGCGCTCGAGCGTGTCGATGTCCGAGTGCAGATAGCGCACGCGCACGCCGAGCTCCTGGTAATACTGCGTGAGGTCTTCGGCCATCCTCTTCGTCAGCACGGTGACGAGCACGCGCTCGCCCCGCGAGGCCACCTGACGAATCTCGCCGAGGAGATCGTCGATCTGCCCCGCCACGGGCCGGATTTCGATTGCCGGATCGACCAGCCCGGTCGGCCGGATGATCTGCTCCACAATCACGCCGCCGGCCTGCCGCAGCTCGTACGGACCAGGCGTGGCGCTGACGAACACGAGCTGGTGGACGCGCTGTTCCCACTCGTCGAAGCTCAGCGGCCGGTTGTCCAGCGCGGAGGGCAGCCGGAAGCCGTGCTCGACCAGCACTTCCTTGCGCGACCGGTCGCCGTGGTACATGCCCCGCACCTGCGGCACCGTCTGGTGACTCTCGTCGACGATGATCAGCGCGTCGGCCGGGAGATAGTCGAGCAGTGTCGGCGGCGGCTCCCCCGGCGCGCGCCCCGACAAGTGGCGCGAGTAGTTCTCGATGCCGTGGCAGTAGCCGATCTCCTTGATCATCTCGAGGTCGAACATCGTGCGCTGGTGCAGCCGCTGCGCCTCGAGCGGCCGTCCCGCAGTCTCGAATTCCTTCACGCGTTGCGCCAGCTCCGCCTTGATCCCCTCAATGGCGCTCTTCGTCCGGCCCCTGCCGGCCACGAAGTGCGACTTCGGATAGATCGACAGCCGGTCGAACCGGCGCACTTCCCGGCCCGTGAGCGGATCGAACGCCAGCAGCTCTTCGATCTCGTCGCCGAAGAGGCTCACGCGGACGCCGACATCGTCGTACGACGGGTACACTTCGATGATGTCGCCGCGGACGCGGAAGGTGCCCCGGGTGAACTCGTGATCGTTGCGTTCGTACTGAATCTCGACGAGCCGGCGCAGGACCTCGTCGCGCTCGATGCGCCCGCCGCGCTCGAGCGGCAGCAGCAGGCCGTAGTACGCGTCCGGTGATCCCAGGCCGTAGATGCAGGAGACGCTGGCCACGATCACGACATCGCGCCGCTCGAACAGCGACCGCGTCGCCGACAGGCGCAGCCGGTCGATCTCCTCGTTGACGATGGCTTCTTTCTCGATGTACGAGTCGCTGGCCGGCATGTAGGCTTCCGGCTGGTAGTAGTCGTAGTAGCTCACGAAGAACTCGACGGCGTTCTGCGGGAAGAAGCGCCGGAATTCCTGATAGAGCTGCGCCGCGAGCGTCTTGTTGTGCACCATCACGAGCGCCGGGCGATTCACGCGGGTCAGGACCTGCGCCATCGTGAAGGTCTTGCCCGACCCCGTCACGCCGAGCAGTACCTGGGACTTGTCGCCGCGGACCAGCCCGTCGACGAGCTGATCGATGGCCTTCGGCTGGTCGCCGCGCAGATCGAAGTCGGACTCGAGCTGAAAACGGTCGGACATGACGCGGAGCGGAACGGCCGCCTACGACCCGCCGGCCGGCACGGCCAGATAGCCCGACCGAGTGCGCACTTTGGCTCCGCGGAGGTCAGGCTTCGTCAGCTTCACCTCCACGCGCCGGAACCGGCCGTCGGTCTTGAGGTTGGAGGAGGTGTACCCGATGGTGTAGCGCGACACCAGCTCGTCGAGGATGCGGGCGTACGCTTCGTGCAGCTCGCGCGCGGACGTCGGGAAGAAGGCGTCGCCGCCTGTTTCGCGCGCGATCTGGCTGATGCGAAGCTGCTGGTTCACGCGATCGGTGCTCAACTGATTCTCCAGGTAACCGATCGCATAGACGAGGACGTTGCTCAGCCGCAGCAGCTCGAGCAGCTTGCTGAAGCTCATCCGGCTCCGGCTGTCGCCGCCGTCCGTATAGAGCAGCAGCACGTGCTGGCCGTCACGCTGGCGTGTCCCTTCCAGGTACACCCCGAGCGCGTCGTACAGCGCCGTGAATCCCCCAGGCTTGGTCTGCCGGATGCGCTCGAACAGCTGTGGATAGCTCGGCGGGCTGAATCGGCCGACGCGCACCGACGTGTCGAAGTCCACGAACGTGACGTCGCTGGCCTCGTCCGCGGCCTGGACAAATCGAATCGCCGCGCCTTCCGCTTCGTGCAGGTCCTTCTCCATGCTGCCGCTGGCGTCGAGCACCAGACCCAGCCTGAGGGGCAGCTCGCTCCCTGGCGCACCCTCGGTAAAGTGCGCAATCTTCTGCACCTGTCCGTCCTCGCGGACCTCGAAGTCGCCGGCCGCCAGCCCGCGTGTGAGGTGCCCCTCACGGCCGCGCACGACGACCGGCAGCCGGACGACGGTGATTCCGGAACGGAACTGCGGCTCCTGCGCCGGCGCGGCTTGCGGCCAGGCCGCGGCCACGAGCGCGACCACTGACAGAACGGGCGTGGCGAGACGCATTAATTCGTATTCTAGGCGGACCCGTGCACGGGGGCGCTCGGCCCCTATAATCGTTGGTTGTGCGCGCGCTGGCCGTCTGCCAGGACGAGCTTGTCATTCGACTCCTGCACCGGGTGCTTTCCGGGGCGTTTGAGGTCGACTTTCTCGTTGAAGGCCGGTCTCTTGGCCGCCGATTGCTGGACGATGGCATTCCAGTCACGGTGGCCGACCCCACCAAGGTCGATTCCTACCTGCGCGCGGACCTCTCCCCGACCACCTGCGTCATCGTCGAGGACACCGGCCGTCGCGGACTGAAGCGCGTCGTCACGGCGATTCGCGACGCCGGCGGGAGCCTGCTTTACGTGTTGCGCGGCTCCAGGGGCCAGGATCGCAAGGGCCAGGACGAGCTGCGCGCGATCATGCCGGAGATCACGCACCTCGACCTCGCGGAGTTGCTGGCCCCGACGCTGACAACGGAGCTCGGCCGGTCGCTGACACGGGCGCGCGTGCAGCAATACCAGCGCTACTTTGCCGACGCCGATCGGGTCCTGATCCTGCTCCACAACGAGCCGGACCCTGACGCGCTGGGGGCCGGGCTCGCCCTCCGCAACGTCCTTCGCCGGACCCGGACCACCGCCATCATCGGCGCCTTCCAGGGCATCACGCGCCCCGAGAACCTCCGCATGGCGGACCTGCTGGACATTCAGCTCGAGACCGTGACACCCGACGAGCTCCCGACCTTCGACCGCATCGCCACCGTGGACGTCCAGCCGCATTACTTCGGCGGGTTGCTGCCACGCGTGGACCTGGTGGTGGACCACCACCCCGAGCAACTGGGCTACACGGCGGTGTTCAAGGACATCCGCGCGGACTACGGGTCAACCTGCACGATCCTGACCGAACACCTGCGCGCCGTGGACGTGAACATCTCGGAACGGACGGCCACGGCGATGCTCTACGCGATCAAGTCGGACACGCTCTTCTTCGCGCGGCAGACGAATCGCGTAGACCTCGAGGCGTTCACCTTCCTCTATCCGCTGGCCGACCCCGCGCTGATCCGCAAGATGGAGGGCGCGGAAATCACCATGGAGCGGCTCGAGTACGTCACGCGGGCGCTCGCCGCCGGCCGCCTGCGGCGTCAGGTGTTTGCCGCGTACCTCGGCGAGACGTCGCGCGAAGACTTCGTCCCCTACATCGCCGACTTCCTGCTGCAGGTCGAGGACGTGAAGTGGACGGTCGTCGCGGGCCTCATCGGCGGCCAGTTCGTGATCTGCGTGCGCAACCTCGGCTACTCGCGCAACGCGGGCGAGTTCGTGAAGGCGGCGTTCGGCGATATCGGCAGCGCGGGCGGCCATCGCGCGATGGCGAAGGCCGTGGTGCCGGGCGACAAGTTCCGCGCGAAGTTCGGCGATCTGCCCGGCCAGGCCATCGCTGCCCGGCTCGGCGACCTCGTCGAGGAGTTCATCCTCGAATCAGCCGACGGCCTCCAGCCTGCGACTACCTAAGAGGGGCCGGGGCACATTTTACGTTTTTCGTAAAACGTGCCCCGGCCCCTCTGACTCGGCCAGCGCCCCGCCGGCGACCACCGGTTCAATGAACTGCTGATAGGCGTCGTCGTAGCCCTGCCGTACCAGTTCGCTCATCGCGCGATATCGATCGGATGCGTCGTCATAGACCCCCGTGAAGTCGAAGGGGCCGATGGGATTGTGAACGGGCCGAACGACGAACACCCGCTCCGTGACACCGGACGCGCGGGCCCAGGCGGTATCAAACGCGGCCGTCTCGACCGAACGCAGGAACGCGCCGACACGGCCGCGCAGATCAATCGGCCGGGGCTTCAGGCTGTGAGGGCCCCCCGGCGCGGGCGCGGCGCCCACCATCACAATCTGTTCCGCTCCGGCCGCGATGAGCTCGTCCAGCAGACGGCTGGCCAGGTCCGGACGATCGCACAAGTGATGCATCTCGCCGCGCCAGTAGCTTTCCGCCGGAAACACGATCGGTTGTGGCGGCGTCGCCACCGGAAGACGCATGGCCCCCTGCAGGAAGTCGACGACGAGCGTCCCGGTCGCGCCCGTCAGGTCGAAGCTGTCCGCTTCGCGCGGCGCCGGCCTGGTCCGGCGGCCGACAAACGCGCGGATTGAATCCGGCAAAAGCACTGCGCCGACGAGGTCGCGGCGCGCGTCCACGTCATGAACAGCAATCAGCAGCTCGCGGAATCCCGGCTGGCCGAGGTTCTCGACGAGCAGCTCCACATAGCGGCGGCCCATTTCGGCGGCGGCCGGACGCGATCCGCCCGAGGCGCCGCGCACGAGCCGCCACAACGTCTCGACGAGCGTCGCCCCCGGCTCGTCGCCGCCCAGGGGCGCGCCGACCAGCCGCCACCAGAACGCGCCCCGCATGTGCCGGCGGCTGCGCTCCGCGACCGCGGCCCGTATCGCGGCGACGAGAAGCACCCCGGCGACAATGAGCAACCCGAGCACCATGCCTCGCGGCACGAGCGTCGGCATGATCGGGGGATTGAGCACGACCGTAAGCGTCAGGCCGTAGGTCTCGACGAGCCAGGCGGCGGTGTCGGTCAGACTCGCGAGAGACGCAAGCAGGCTGGCCGCGTAGATGAGGCCGGCCCCGACGAGGAGCAGCAACGGCGAGAGCAGCAGCAGGAGGACGATGAACAACCCGGCCGCAGCCAGCCGAAGCGCCATTCTCCAGCGATAGGCACGCTTCAGCGAGGAGCGTGTCCACGGCCCGCCGCCATCCAGCACGGCGGTGCCGTCAGCCGCCGCACACAGCGCGTTCAACACGCCGGGGCCGTGCGCGGCGACGATGTCGATTTTCACGCCGGCCTCGGCGAGCGCATTCAGCACACCGGCCTGGTACCCGCCCGCGGTTCCCGCGCCGCAGAGAAGGAGACCGGTGCGGCGCCGCGGCGAATACAACGGGTCAGGCACTGTCAGGCTTCGTCGTGGATCGTGGCGAGCCGGACGATGGCCAGCTCGCGCGTGCCCGCGGGGGTGGGCACGGTGACCTCGTCCCCTTCCTCCTTGCCGACGAGGGCGCGGCCGATGGGCGATGCCACGGAAATGAATCCGCGATCCGGATCCGAATCCTCGGGCATCACGAGCTCGTAGACGACCTGCTTGCCGTTCTCACGGACCGTCAGCTTGGAGCCGAAGCCCGCGCGGTCGTGCGGAATCTTGTCGAGGTTCATGAGCTGAATCTCGGAGACGCGCGTCCGCAGCATGGAGATGCGCGTTTCGACGAACCGCTGCCGCTCCTTGGCGGCGTGGTACTCGGCGTTCTCGCGGAGATCGCCGTGCTCGCGCGCGCGCTTGATCTCTTTGGGCAGCTCCTGCGTCAGTTCGCGCTCGAGCAGCACGATCTCATCCTCGAATCGCTTTATCAGGCGCGCTTTCATGACCCGGGGTTGAGGCTAACATAGAACCGAGCCGCCCGTGTCAGGCCTCCCGCGCGTCACCAGCCGGCAGCACGCGTTCGTCCGCCGCTGCCGGGCGCTCGCCGCGCGCCGCGGCGAGACCGAGGGCGTCGTACTCCTCGACGGCGAGCATCTGCTCATCGAAGCGCTGGCGGCCGGCGTGCCGATCGAAGGCGTTCTGACGGACGGACGCGGCGTCGATGCCGTGCGACGGGCGCGCGAGGCCGGCGCGCCGATCTACGACGCGACCGAATCGGTGCTCGCCGCGGCCAGTCCCGTGAAGCAGCCGAGCGGTGTCGTCTCCGTCGCGCGATGGACGCCTGCCCCGCTCGCGCGTGCGCTCGACAGCAAGGTACCGCTGGTCGTTGGCCTTGTGGACGTGCAGGACCCCGGCAATCTCGGAAGCGCCATTCGCGCCGCCGCCGGTCTCGATGCGACCGGCGTCGTCGTGCTCGATCGATCCGCCGACCCGGGAGGTTGGCGCGCGATGCGCGGCTCGATGGGGAGCGCGTTCCGCGTGCCCGTGGCCCACGGTTCATCGGCCGAAGTGCTGGCCGAAGCACGACGCCGCGGCCTCCGCGTTGCCGCGACCTCCGCCGGCGCCGGCGAGCCGATCGATCGCGCCGACCTTCGGGGGCCGTTGCTGGTGCTGCTCGGCAACGAAGGCGCCGGGTTGCCCGCGGCGCTCGCGGATCAGGCCGACTGCACGCTCACCGTGCCGACCGGCCGTGGCGTGGAGTCGCTGAACGTAGCCGTGACAGCGGCCCTGGTGCTGTTCGAAGCGCGCCGCCAGCGCGCGGGAGCCGCACGGTGACGGGATCCCTCTTCACGGAGCCCGCTTCGCAGCTTCCGGGCACGCCGCTCGCGGAGCGGATGCGGCCGCGGACGCTCGACGAGTTCGTCGGACAGTCTCACCTGCTGGAACCGGGCCGGCCGTTTCGACAGGCCATCGATGCCGGCGCGCTGCACTCGCTCATCCTCTGGGGACCGCCAGGGACGGGCAAGACGACGCTCGCGCGATTGCTCGCCGGCGTCGCCAATGCGGAGTTCGTCGCCTTCAGCGCGGTGCAGTCCGGCATCAAGGAAATCAAGGAGGTCATCGCGGCGGCCGATCATCGGCGCGCGCTCGGTGGCCGCCGGACGCTGCTGTTCATCGACGAGATTCATCGCTTCAACAAAGCGCAGCAGGACGCGTTTCTGCCACACGTCGAGACCGGCACCATCCTGCTTGTCGGCGCAACCACGGAGAATCCGTCCTTCGAGGTGAACGCCGCGCTGCTGTCCCGTGCGAAGGTCTACGTCCTTCACGGGCTCGAGCCGGCCGAGGTCGTCACGATTCTGCAGCGGGCGGTCGAGGATCCCGATCGCGGGTTGGCCGCGCACCGCGTGAGTGTTGAGGAGGACGCGCTCCTGGCCATCGCGGTGTACGCCAACGGCGACGCTCGCGTCGCCCTGGGCCTGCTGGAGCAGGCAGTCCTGGCGACGTCACCAGACTCGAACGGTGTGCGCCACCTGGACCGCGCCGGACTCGCGGGCCTGATCGAGCGCCGCACCCTGCTCTACGACAAGGCCGGCGAGGAGCACTACAACCTGATTTCGGCGCTGCACAAGTCCATCCGCAACAGCGACGCCGATGCGTCCGTGTACTGGCTCGCGCGCATGCTGGAGGCCGGCGAGGATCCGCTCTACGTGGCCCGGCGCCTCGTCCGCTTCGCGTCCGAGGACATCGGGAACGCCGACCCGCGCGCCCTGGAGGTCGCGCTCGCGGCCAAGGACGCCGTCCACTTCCTCGGCATGCCCGAGGCCAACACCGCGCTGGCGCAGGCGGTCACGTATCTATCCGCCGCGCCCAAGAGCAATGCGGTGTATCGCGCCTACCAGGCCGCGGCGGAGGATGCGACGAAGGACGTCGCCGATCCGGTGCCCCTTCACCTGCGCAACGCGCCCACGCGCCTCATGAAGGAGCTCGGCTACGGCAAGGGCTACCGCTACGCCCACGATGAGCCTGAGGGCGTGGCCGACATGTCGTGCCTGCCGCCCCGCCTCGAAGGACGCCGGTACTACGAGCCTACCGATCGCGGGATTGAGGCGAGGATCAAGGAAGCGCTGCTGAAGGCTCGCAAACGCACGTAGGGCCCTTCGAACTTCGAAGGGCCGCGATCAAATCCGTTCAAAGTTGCGTTCGATCTCTCTTCGGGTCAGTCGCAGGACCACCGGCCTTCCGTGCGGGCACACCGACGAGTGCGCCGTCCGCCGAAGCTCGTCGAGCAGGTACTGCATCTTTTCCCGCGTCAACTGGTCGTTGGCCTTGACCGCTGCATGACATGCCATCGTCGCGGCGACTTTTCGAAGCGCCTCCTCCACGGACGAGCCCGGTGTCAGTCCGTCGAGGTCGGCCGCCACTGCTCGAAGCGCCTGCTCGCTGCGCGTCCAGTCGAGCAGCGCCGGCACCGCCGTGACGCGAAGGCTCGATCCGCCGAACGCTTCGAGCTCGAATCCGAAACGGCCGAGTGCCGGAATGTGCGTGACGAGTGTCTGGTGCTCGCCGGGGCTGACGTCGAGGACAACGGGCGTCAGGAGCCGTTGCGATTCGAGGGCGCGTCCCGTCAGCCGCTCGGAAATCTGCTCGAAGAGGATGCGCTCGTGCGCGACGTGCTGGTCGATGATCGCCAGGCCCTCGTCGTCAACGGCCACGATGAACGTGTTGCGGAACTGGCCGAGCGGCGTCATGGGACGGACCAGCGGCCCGACGGCCTCCCGGCCCGGCACGGTCGCCGCCCGCGGGAACGCGGCCGCGACGGCGGCTGACTCGGCCGGCGAGAGCGTCGTACGCCCGAACGTCAGCGGCAACGCGCCTGTATCCGGGAACGGCTGCAGCGGCGCCCCGGCTGTCAGAACCAGTTCTGGCGCGCGGGCGTCGCCCAGCGCGTCCACGACAGCGCGGCGGAGAATCTCGTGCACCAGGCCCTGCTCGAGAAACCGCACCTCGGCCTTCGTCGGATGCACGTTGACGTCCACCTTGTCCGGGGCAATCTCCATGAAGAGATGCACCTCCGGACTGCGCTCCTTGATCGTGGCCACCGCGTAGGCCTGCTGGATGGCGTGTGCAATCGTGCGGTCTCGCACGACTCGCCGGTTGACGAACACGTGCTGCGGCCCACGTGCCGGCCCCTGCTCGCCCAGCGCGGCGATGAAACCGCGCACGGTGATGCCCGCCGCCTGCTTGAACACCGGCACCAGGTCCGGCCGGTCGCCGTACACCTGATAGAAGCGCTCCTCGGAGGATCCCGCCGGAGGCGCTTCGAGCAGCACGCGTCCGCCGCTTTCGAGCACGAATCCAACTTCCGGGTAGCCGAGGGCAAGCTGGGTGACCAGCCGGGAGACCTGGGCGGATTCGGCGGTATCCGCCTTCAGGAACTTGCGGCGGGCCGGCAGGTTGAAGAAGAGATCGCTGACTTCGACGAGGGTCCCCTCCGGCGCGCCGATCTCGCGAGCTGACACGGCCTTGCCGGCGTGTATCACGAGCTCCGTACCCGACAACTGTCCCCGGATGCGTGTTCGCAGCCGGAACCGGGAGACAGAGGCGATCGACGGAAGCGCCTCGCCGCGAAATCCGAGCGTGTCGATCGCAGCCAGGTCGGCCGCCGTGCGAATCTTGCTGGTGGCATGGCGTTCCACCGCCAGCTCGGCCTCTTCCCGGGTCATGCCTCCCCCGTCGTCCTCGACGAAGATGAGCTGCTTGCCGCCAAACTCGATGCGAACCGTGACACGGCTGGCGCCGGCGTCAATGGCGTTCTCGACGAGCTCCTTGACGACGGAGGCGGGCCGCTCGACGACCTCGCCGGCCGCGATCTGATTGGCGAGCTCCGGTGGAAGCCGGTGGATGCGGCTCACAGCCAGCCCATCCGGCGGAACATCCAGAGCATCCCCGCCGAGAGCGCGAGCATGATGCCGGACACCCACCAGAACTGCAGGACGCGGCCACCCGGGAACGGCGGAAGATCGACGTTCATGCCGTACAGCCCCGTGAGCACGGTGAGCGGCATGAAGATCGTCGCGATGACGGTGAGCACCTTCATCACCTGATTCAGCCGATTCGACTGCATCGACAGGTGCGCGTCGAGGAGGCCGGTGACGCGGTCCTGCAGGAAGATCGCCTCGTCGGTGAGCCGCACCAGCTGGTCGAACACGTCGCGAAAGCGGTACGTCAACCCGTCGGGAATCTGCGGGAACTCGCGCCTCGCAAGCCGGCCCACCGCGTCACGCTGAGGCAACGTCACCCGGCGGAGCGACGCGATGTCCGCCTTCAGCGAGAGGATGTCCCGGAGCGGATTGCGCTGCGGCGAGCTGAACACCTGCGCCTCAATTCGTTCGAGCCGGTTTTCCAGGCCGTCTACCTCGGGGCCATAGTGGTCCACCATCTGATCCACGATGCGGTGCATGAGGGCCGCCGGCCCCTCGCCGATGACGTGAGCATGCCGGCCGCACAGGAGCCGCATCGCCTCGATCGACCGCGACGGGGAATGGTGCACCGAGACCAGGAAGTTTCTCCCGAGAAAGAAATCGACATCGTGGGTCTCGAAGCCGCCTTTGCGCTTCTTGGCCTGGATGCCGTGCAGGATGAGATAGAGGAAGTTCTCGTAGCTCTCGATCTTGGGGTGATGGATCTCGTCCATCGCGTCCTCGACCGCCAGCTCGTGGAACTTGAAGACGTCGGTGAGGATGGCCAGCTCGGGGGCGCCCGGCGCCTCGAGGTCCACCCAGACGGTTTCCGGAGCCTGCGGCGCCAGCCACGCCGGGTCCACGCGTTCAGCCTGTCGCGTGGCGCCGTCGCGATACACGAAGACGGTGATCATTGTGCGGTTCGCCGGGTCTAGAGACCCGGCCTCCATCCGCGGCAGCCCGTCCCGACTCGACGGACCTTACATTAGTCCAGCGCGCGCTGTTTGAGCGCCGCTTGCGCCGCCGCCAGCCGCGCGACAGGCACGCGGTAAGGCGAGCAGCTCACATAATCCAAGCCGGCGCCCTCAAAGAAGTGAATCGACGACGGATCGCCGCCGTGCTCGCCGCAGACGCCGACCTTGAGGCCCTTCCGTGTCGCGCGGCCCTTCTTCGTGCCGAGGTCCACCAGGTAACCGACGCCGACCGTGTCGAGCGACGCAAAGGGGTCGCGCTCGAGGATGCGCCGCGTCTGGTAGGCGCCGAGGAACTTGCCGATGTCATCGCGCGAGAACCCGTAGGTGAGCTGGGTGAGGTCGTTGGTGCCGAAGGAGAAGAACTCCGCCTCCTGGGCGATCTCGCCCGCGGTAATGGCCCCGCGCGGGACTTCGATCATCGTCCCGACGAGGTACGGCACGCGGACGCCCTGCGCCTTCATCACCTCTTCCGCGACGCGGGTGACGATGATCTTCTGATCGCGCAGCTCGCGCACGTCGCCGACGAGGGGGATCATGATCTCCGGCACGACCTTCTTGCCGTCCTTCACCACCTGGCAGGCCGCCTCCATGATCGCGCGGGCCTGCATTTCGGTGATCTCGGGATAGGTGATGCCGAGCCGGACGCCTCGATGGCCGAGCATCGGATTGAACTCGTGGAGCTGTTCCACGCGGTGGAGGAGACGCCGCTTCTCGTCCATGGCGGCACCCTTCTGCCCGGTCGCTTCCATCCGGGCGATGTCCACCATGAGATCCTCGCGCTTCGGCAGGAACTCGTGCAGCGGCGGATCGATCGTGCGGATGGTCACCGGCTCCCCGTGCATCTCCTTGAAGACGCCGTAGAAGTCCGCCCGCTGGAGCGGCAGCAGCTCGTCGAGCGCCGCGCGCCGATCCTTCTCGTTGTCGGCGAGGATCATGCGCTGCACGATCGGAATGCGGCCCTCTCCGAAGAACATGTGCTCGGTGCGGCACAGGCCGATGCCCCGCGCGCCGAATCCGTACGCAGTCCGGGCCTGATCGGGCAGGTCCGCATTGGCGCGGATGCCCAGCCGCCGGAACGTGTCCGCCCACGTGAGGAGCTGGCTGAAGCGCTTGAAGATCTCGGACTTGGCGGCCTTCAACGTGCCGTCGGCCACCTGCAGGATCTCGCTCGGCCGGGTCGCGACCTGTCCGACCTTCACCTCGCCGGTCAGGCCGTCGAACGACAGCCAGTCGCCCTCGTTCAGCGTGGTGCTGCCAATCTTGAGCGTCCTGGCGCGCTCGTTGATTTCGAGGGCGCCGGCGCCCACAACCGAAGGCTTGCCCATCTGCCGGCCCACCACCGCGGCGTGAGACGTCATGCCGCCCGTGGCGGTCAGGATGCCCTGCGCCACGAACATGCCGTGGATGTCGTCGGGAACCGTTTCCTTACGGACGAGCATGACCTTCTTGCCTTCGCGCGTCTGCTCCACCGCATTGTCGGCGGTGAACACGATCTGGCCCGAGGCCGCGCCGGGCGAGGCGGGCAGCCCCTTGGTCACGGCCGGGAGCGCGGCCCACGCCTTCTGGTCGAAGATCGGCGCCAGCAACTGGGAGAGCGCTTCCGGCTCCACCATGAGCACGGCGTCCTTCGGCTTGATGAGCTTCTCGGCGACGAGGTCCGTCGCGATCACGACGGCGGCGTGGCCGGTCCGCTTGCCGTTCCGCGTCTGCAGCATGAAGAGCTCTTCGTCCTGGATCGTGAACTCGAAGTCCTGGACGTCCTTGTAGTGCTTCTCCAGCCGCGCGGTGATCCGCCGCAGCTCCGCGTACGCCTTCGGCAATGCGGTCGCGAGCTCGGCGATCGGTCTCGGCGTCCGGATGCCGGCCACGACGTCCTCACCCTGCGCATTCACCAGGAACTCGCCGTAGAACTCCTTCGCGCCGGTGGCCGGGTTGCGGGTGAACCCGACGCCCGTCGCGGACTTGTCGCCGGTGTTTCCGAACACCATCGCCTGCACGTTGACCGCGGTGCCGATGTGGTCGGGGATCTCATAGATCCGGCGGTATTCCTTGGCGCGCGGGTTCTGCCAGGACCGGAACACGGCGTCCCGGGAGAGCTTCAGCTGTTCCAGCGGATCCTGCGGGAATTCACGTTTCGCTTGCTTGCGAACGACGGCTTTGTACCGGTTGACGACCTCGCGCAACGCGCCCTCGTCCAGATCGGGATCCAGTTTCACGCCCTTGGCGTGCTTGACGGCCTCGAGCTCGTGCTCGAACGCGGATTTCGGGATTTCCAGGACGACGCTGGCGAACATCTGGATGAAGCGGCGGTAGCTGTCGTACGCGAACCGTCCGTTGGACGTTCGCCGCTTGAGGCCTTCGACCGCCGTGTCGTTCAGGCCGAGGTTGAGGATGGTGTCCATCATGCCGGGCATCGAGAATTTCGCGCCGGATCGCACGGACACGAGCAGCGGGTTCTCGGCCGAGCCGAGCCTGGCGCCCGTCACGGACTCGAGCCGCTTCAGGTTCTTCAGCATCTCCTGATCGACGGCGCGCGGCAGCTTGCCCTTGTTCTGGTAGTAGATCGTGCAGACGGCCGTGGACATCGTGAAGCCGGGCGGCACCGGCAGACCGGCGTTCGTCATCTCGGCGAGGCCCGAACCCTTGCCGCCCAGCAGGTCCTTCATGTTCCGATTGCCGTCGGCCTTGCCCTTCCCGAAAAAAAACACGTGCTTCTTCGCCATCAGTTATTACCCGGGGGACTTCGTCCCGCCGGACCCCCTCGCGGCGTCGCTCGCGGGGACCCCTATGGCCCCGCTCCGCTCCGCCGGGGCGCGCGTTCCGCGCGCCCTGCCCTATGACTCCGTCACGATCTCTGAGATATCACCCAGACGTAAAATCAGCCGCTCCAGACGCTTCAGCAGCCGCAGCCGCGCGGTCTTGACCTTGGCGTCATCCGACATTACGAAGATCTCTGTGAAAAACCGGGCGACCGCCGGCTCGAACCCGGCGGCCTCCGCATAGGCTTCGCGGAAACCCGCTCCGGACTCCGCGGCCTTGAGGACTTTCGGCGCGCGCGTGTCGATTTCCTGGACCAGCGCGGCCTCTGCGGGCTCCTTCAAGATGCCGGCGAGCGGCGGTTGCGCGGCGTCCCAGGCCTCGAACTCGGCCGGCGCCTCGAGCTCGCGCGCGATGTTGCGGACGCGCTTGAACGCCGTCGCCAGCTGCCGGAACTGTTCGGACTTCGAGAACTCGGCCACGGCGGCGAGCTTGGCGGCGGTGTCCTTGATGGGCACCTCGAGGCCGACCGTCTTCTCCCACACCACGCTCCGTACGTTGCGCCGATCGAAGCCGCGGCCCACAAAGAAGAACTCGATCCGCTCCCAGAAGAACTGCCAGAGCGCCTCCGCGGCCTCCTGCGTCGGCTCCTGCGTGTAGCCGGCGAACGTTCGCGCGAACAGGTCCTTGAACGCGACGCGGACCGGCCTCCCGACGAAGACGTCGACGTCGGCGAGCAGCCGGATGATGCCGTGCGCCTGGCGACGCAGCCCGTGCGGATCGCGTGATCCCGTCGGCCGCTCCCCGGCGAGGAAGAGTCCGACGAGCGTGTCGAGCTTGTCGGCAAGAGAGAGGCACATCCAGGTCGCACGCGCGGCGCCGAGCGAGTCGACGGCGGGCGGGGCGGTGGCCTCGAGTGCCGTCGGTAAGTAGTGGTAATAAATGGCTTTCCAGACGATCTCGGGCTCGCCGGCCTCGCGCGCGTAGATGCCGCCCATCACGCCCTGGAGCTCGGTGAACTCACGCACCATTTGTGTCGCGAGGTCCGCTTTCGAGAGTCTCGCCGCGCGCGTCGCCGCCGCGACCTGATCCGGCGGGAGGGCAAACACGTCGGCCGCCAGCCAGCCCGCGAGCTGCTCGACGCGCTCCGTCTTGGCGCGGTAGGACCCGAGTTGCTTGTGGAACTGCAGCGTGTCGAGCTTGT
>Ga0137326_1000227_pt1 | contig 20264 bp, 13 predicted proteins | sample EasRivERMZT500_2_FD_102292 | JGI IMG/M metagenome (GOLD analysis project Ga0137326, IMG submission 102292) | Soil microbial communities from meander-bound floodplain in the East River, Colorado, USA - East River MetaG ERMZT500_2 | ecosystem: Environmental > Terrestrial > Soil > Floodplain ... | reverse complement strand
GCCACGACGCCGCCGATCAGCATGAAGAGGAGGATCGGCAGCTGGCTCAGGAACTCGTCCAGGCCGAGGTAGGTGTTCGACTCCGTGAGGTCCCAGACCAGCCAGCTCTGGGCGAACTTCTGCATCCAGGTCCCGATCGTCGAGCCCAGCGCCGCGATCCAGAGCAGCCGGAAATTCCGGTGGGTGAGGGCGGTGGCGATCCGGGACAGGCGGGTTGGGGGGGCCTCAGCGGAGGTCACGTGCGGACGCCATGTTAACAGGGCCTTGACAGGCGCCCATTCTTAAAGCGAAAGTATGGCGAAAGAATGGCGTCCTCTGCCGTTTTCAAGCTGGAATCGTTGCTCGAGGCCAGAAAACTCGATCGGACCCTGGCCCGTGAGCCGGCAAGCCCGCCGCCCGTGCAGCCCACCGGGATCGCCAGCCTGGATGCCGTGCTGGAGGGCGGATGGCGTCAGGGCGAGGTCTCCGAGGTCGTCGGCCCGCGGTCGTCCGGCCGCACGAGCCTGCTGGTGGCGACGATGGCGTCTGCGACGGCCGGGGGAGGCATCGTCGGGTTGGTGGACACCGTGGATCGGTTCGATCCCGCAGGGGCCGCGAGAGCCGGTGTCGATCTGGATCGAGTGCTCTGGGTGCGTGGCCCGCAGATCGGCGTCGAGCAGGCCCGCGCCACGCTGGTGGATCGCGCGGTGCATCAGGCGCTCCGAGCCGTGGATCTTCTGGTGCGGGCGGGCGGGTTCACCGTGGTCGCATTCGACGTCGCCGACATCCCGCCGCGATATCTGCGAGGGCTGCCGCACACCACCTGGATGCGACTGGCTCACGTCAATGCCGGCCAGCCGACGGTCTGTCTTCTGGTCGGGGAAGCCGCGATCGGGCGCAGCGCTCGAGGCGCCACCGTTGAGCTCGACGCCGCCGGCCGATGGACGGGCACGAGTCCGCAGAGCCGGCGGCTGACGGGGTTCAACATCCGCGCGCGGATGCGTGAGGCCAGGCACGCGGTTGATGTCGGGCCATTCGAGTTGTAAGGGCCGTGACATGTTCTGCTGCCTGGTTCTCGAGACGCCTGCGTCGCCGCCCGGTGCGTTGGCGGACGTCGCGCGGGCGTGTTCGCCGCGCGTCGAGCTCATCGGCGATCGGGTCGCCGTCTTCGACGCGCGAGGGCTCGGGCGCGTGCTGGGCCCGCGCGATGACATCGTGCTCGCCGTCCGCCGCCTCGCTGTCGAGCGGGGCGTCCCGATCCGTGTGGCGATCGCGCCGACCGCAACCGCCGCGCAGATCCTCGCGCATGCGGGCACGAAGGAAATAAAAGACACCGGGAGTCTTTTCCTGAAATGCCTCTTCTCCGAAACGGACTCCCGGTGTCTTGACGACACCCTCGACATCTTCCGCCGCTGGGGGCTTCGCACGTGCGGCGATATCGCCCGGCTGCCGCGGGCTGACGTCGCGGCGCGGCTGGGTGCGTGGGGGATCGCGCTCCATCAGGCGGCCTGCGGTGAAGATACGGGCCCGCTCGTGCCGATGCAGGAGGCGCGGCGATTCCTCGAACGGATCGACCTCGAGTGGCCGATTGAAGGATTGGAGCCGCTGGCCTTCGTGCTGGCCCGGCTCTGCGACGGGCATGCCCTGGCGCTCGAACGGGCGGATCGCGGCGCGGTAACCGTCACCACGCGCCTGACGCTGGTCACCCGTACCGTCCACGAGCGCGTGCTGCACGTGCCGGCGCCCATGCGCGATGCCCGCGTCCTCCGCACGCTCATCGTCCTCGATCTCGAATCCCATCCGCCCGCGGCCGGGATTGACGCCGTCGAAATCGAGCTGGGCGTCGTGCCGGGCCGGATTGCCCAGGGGTCGCTCCTCACGCGGACGCTGCCCACGCCGGAGACCTTGACCACGTTGATCGCGAGGCTCGGGGCATTGATGGGGGAGTCGCGCGTCGGCGCGCCCTCTCTTGTGGATTCCCACGACGCGCGCGCGGTTGCGATGACGCGCTTTGCGCCCGGCGACGCGGAACCCCGGAACGAACCCCGGCACTCCGGAACCTGTTTGAGGCGTCTTCGTTTCCCTCTCGCTGCCGTTGTGACGACCGAGCACGGCGCGCCGATCGCCGTGACGCCCTCGGCACGGAGCCTGCCGGGAGGCGCGGTCATCGATCGCGCCGGTCCGTGGCGATCCTCAGGCCGCTGGTGGACGGACGATCGGAGGCAGTGGGATCGCGATGACTGGGACGTCGAGCTCAATCACGGTGCTCGCCTCCGTCTCTCGCGCGATCGCGCGACCGGGCAGTGGGCCGTCGCGGGGATCTTCGATTAGCCGTCGCCGCGCCTTGCCTCATTGCCGCATCGCCTCATTGATCAGCCGTGTACATCGAGCTTCATACTTCATCGGCGTTTTCATTTCTCGATGGCGCGTCGCAGCCCGCGACGCTCATCGAGCGCGCGGCCGAACTCGGCTATCCCGCGCTCGCGTTGCTCGACCGCGACGGCGTGTACGGCGCGCCGCAGTTCTACCGCGCCGCCAAAGCGGCAGGTCTGAAAGCGATCGTCGGCGCGGAGTTGACGATTCAGCGTAACGACGACCCAGGAACCTCCGGAACCGCGCCCTGGGTCCTGCCGGTTCTTGTCGCGTCGCCCACGGGCTATCGCAATCTCTGCCGGTTGATCACGAAGTCCAAGCTCGGCGCGCCCAAGGGATCGTCGTCGCTGACACTCGACGATCTCGAGGGCCGCACGAGCGGGCTGGTGGCACTGGCGGGCCGGACGGCCCTCGAGGCCGGGCGCCATGGCGTCGGGGGGCTCGTGGACGTGCTGGTCGGCATGTTCGGCCGGACCAATGTCTGGATCGAGCTCCAGCGACATCTCCTGAGCGACGACCAGCCGGCGATTGACTCGCTGATCGATCTCGCCGCGGCGTTTCGCGTGCCCGTGATGGCGGCCAATGGCATCCGCTTCGCGACGCCGGAGGCGCGGCCGCTGTACGACGTCTTCACCTGCCTCCGGCACAAGACGACGCTGGAAGCGGCCGGCCGGCGCCTGACGAAGAACGCGGAGCGGTATCTGAAGCCGCCGGCGATCATGGCGCGGCTCTTTGGCGATTTGCCGGACGCGCTCAAAGGCACCGAGGCGCTGGCCGAGCGTCTGGAATTCACGCTGGCGGACCTGGGCTATCGGTTTCCGGATTATCCCGTGCCCGACGGCGGCAGCCAGATCGCGTTTCTGCGCCAGCTGGCGCAGGTGGGCGGGCGCGATCGCTACCGGCCGTACCACGATCGCGCCCGCGCGCAGATCGCCCGCGAGCTCGATCTCATCGAGAAGCTCCAGCTCGCCGGCTACTTCCTCATCGTCTGGGACATCGTCAATTTCTGCCGGCAGCAGGGCATCCTCGTGCAGGGGCGCGGGTCGGCCGCCAACAGCGCGGTCTGCTACGCGCTCGGCATCACCGCGGTCGATCCGGTCGGCATGGATCTGCTCTTCGAGCGCTTTCTCTCGGAAGAGCGCGGCGAATGGCCGGACATCGATCTCGATTTGCCGAGCGGCGATCGGCGCGAGCGCGTCATTCAGTACGTCTACGAGCGGTACGGCGGGCATGGCGTCGCCCCCGAAGGGCCAGGAGTGGCGATGACCGCGAACGTGATCACCTATCGAGGCAAGAGCGCCTCGCGGGAGGCCGGCAAGGTGCTCGGCCTCGACGAGCGGGCCATCGATCGGCTCTCGAAGCTGATGAGCCGGTTCGAGTTCGTCGATCCGGAGGAGACCATCGGCCGCCATCTCCGCGACGCCGGGCTCGATCCCGACGATCCCCGGTACCGGTTGTTCGCGCGGCTCTGGACCGAGATGCAGGATTTGCCGCGCCATCTCGGCCAGCACTCGGGCGGCATGGTCGTCTGCCAGGGGCGGCTCGACGAGATCGTGCCGCTCGAGAACGCCGCCATGCCCGGCCGTGTGGTCGTGCAGTGGGACAAGGACGATTGCGCCGATCTCGGGCTCGTGAAGATCGATTTGCTCGGGCTGGGGATGATGGCGGTGCTGGAGGAGGCGATTCAGATCGTGAATGGCTCTGATCAAGTTCAAAGTTCGAAGTTCGAAGTTCAAAAGGTGGATCTGGCGCATCTGCCGCCCGACGACCCGGCGGTGTACGACATGCTGCAGCGGGCGGATACCGTGGGCCTGTTCCAGGTCGAGTCGCGGGCGCAGATGGCCACGCTGCCGCGGCTGCGGCCGGAGCATTTCTACGATCTCGTCGTCGAGGTCGCCATCATCCGGCCCGGTCCCATCGTCGGCAACATGGTGCATCCGTATCTGCGCCGGCGGCGCGGCGACGAGGCCGTCACGTATCCGCATCCCTCGCTCGAGCCGGTGCTGGCGCGGACGCTCGGCGTGCCGCTGTTTCAGGAGCAGCTGCTGCGCATCGCGATGGTGGTCGCGGGATTCAGCGGCGGGGAAGCCGAGGAGCTGCGGCGGGCGATGGGCTTCAAGCGGTCGGTGAAGCGCATGCAGCAGATCGAACAGCGGCTGCGCGACGGCATGGCGCGCAACGGCATCACCGGGGCGGCCGCCGACGGCATCGTGCAGGCGATCACGTCGTTTGCCCTCTACGGATTTCCAGAATCCCACGCCGCGAGCTTCGCGCTGATTGTCTATGCCAGCGCGTACCTCAAAGCGCACTATCCGGCGGCGTTCTACACGGCGCTGCTCAACAACCAGCCGATGGGGTTCTATCATCCGGCGACGCTCGTCAAGGACGGCCAGCGGCGCGGCGTGCGCTTCGCGCCGATTGACGTGCAAATGTCGAACTGGATCTGCCACGTGCAGGAGGACGGCAGCATCCGCCTGGGCCTGAACTACGTGCGCGGCCTTCGCGAGGAAGCCGGCCGGCGAATCGGAGACGGACGTTTCACGTCCATCGACGATCTCATCGCGCGCGCCGGACTACGCCAGGAGGAAGCGCGCACGCTGGCGGAAATCGGCGCGCTGGCGTCCTTCGGCGGCGACCGTCGGACGGCACTCTGGCAGGCGGAGCGTCTGCCGCTGCCCGAGAACCTCAGAACCCCAGACCCGGAACCTGTTCAGTCGCCTCTTCCTCCCATGACAAGTTCCGAGCGCGTTCAGGCCGACTACGACGGCATGGGATTAACGATCGGGCCGCATCCGATGGCACTCGTCCGCGCGTCGCTGGCGACACGCGGCGTGCAGCGGGCGCAGGATCTGGCGCTGGGCCGCGCCGGCCGGCGTGTCCGGGTGGCCGGCGCCGTCATCACGCGCCAGCGGCCCGGCACGGCCAAAGGCTTTGTCTTTCTCTCGCTCGAGGACGAGACCGGCATCGCCAACATCATCGTGAACCCGGACGTGTACGCGCGCGACAAGCGGACGATTGTCGAGGACCCGTACTTGCTCGTCGAAGGCACGCTGCAGAACCAGGATGGGGCCGTGTCGGTCAAGGCCACCCGTGTGGACTCGCTCGGGCCCGCCGGCCCTCGCGCCGCCTCACATGACTTTTATTGAGAAACAGTCCAATTCGCGATCACTTGACCGCGAATCTCACCTGCCGGGTCGCCGTCTTCTGTTTGCCGACCGCCTCGAGCGTCAGCAGGTAGCGTCCCGGCCTCAGCGACGAGATGGGCAGGTTGAGGCGATAGTCGGCGGCGCCCTGCGGCGTGAACTGCGCCGGGTCGAGTGAGGTTTCGCGTCCGAACACCGTCGAGCCCTGGGCATCGGTGATCGTCGCGCGCACGACCGCCGGTTCGCGGAGCCGATCGTAAACGCGGGCGAAGGCGCTCACCGATGTGGTCGCATCGAACTCCCGTGCCGTCGTCGGAGGCACCGGCAGCACGTTCGCGGACTTCTCGGACGTGATCAGCCGCCAGGCAGGGTCCGACGACAGGATCACACCCGACAGCTGAATGGCATTCCCGCTGAAGTCGGGCACGTCGATGTCGATGTAGACGCTGCCGTTCCGGCCGAGCAGCGCACTCTGGGCGGCGACCCGCACCTGATAGCGGCCCGGCGGCAGCATCAGCTTGGTGAGGACTTCATACTGGGCGTCCTCGCCAACCCCCGAGCGAAACGCGAGCCGGGCGGTCTCACCCGCGGTCGCCTTCGGTTCGCCGCGGGCCGTGAGGGCCGTGGCCTGGAGTTGCAGGGTCTCTTCCACGCGCGCGCCGACGTCGCCAGGCACCGGGTGGTGGATGCTGACGGCGAGCGCCACCAGCGCGGTCTTCCGATCCGGGCCGGCGAACGGGACGGCCGTGGCCTCCATCGGCAGGTCGCTCCGCGCGACGACGCCCGAGAGCGCGTTGGCCAGCTGGAGCTCCGGTGTGAGATCCGTCCGGCGGGGACGCGTGCGCGGGTCGAAGTACGCATTTCGCGTGTGCGCTGTCGCGTCGGGCCGGCGCACCTGCACGTCGACCTTCCGGATGCGGCGGTCGCCGGGTTCCCGCGTGGACCGGTAGCCGATCAGGTAGTACGAGCTGTTCTCGCGGAAAATCTGCGCGACGCCGGCGTCGACGTCGTTGGTCTCCAGGATCGCGCGCCCGCCGCTGTTCTCGGCGACGGTGCGCAGGTAGTCGCGGCTCAGGCGCGCCGTCTGATAGGCGTCGAGCGGATTGGGGCGGACCGTGGTGCCGGCTGGCGCCCGGGTGATCCGATCCGCCTGCTGAATCGTGCTGCGTTTTTCGAGGAACGACTGCAGGCCCCCAAGGCCGGCCGGATCGATGCAGTAGATGTTCACGTTGCCGTGCTGCGCTCTGACGAACGCGTCTTCCATCGCCGATCCGTACGCATCCTGGGGGCGGCTTTCGACGAACTCCATCAGGCTCTGGACGAGGTCTTCGGACATCGCCTCTTCGCCCATCCCGGTGAGCCGCGAAGAGGACAGCGGCACGAAGTTGGCGACCGTCTCGTAATTCACCGGCACCCCCGTGCTTACATAGATGAGTGCCTTACGCCGTTGTGGAACGCGCGCGAGGTAGGACGACACCTGAGCGAGCGTGCGGACGGAGCTGAAGTAACTCCAATTGTCGGTTTGCGGATCCGCGTAGGCGGTGCCCGTGGCCAGTGCCTCGACATTCGCCAGCAACCGCACGCGGTCGTTGGTGAAATCGATCGATCGCCTGGAGTCGCGCGAGTAGATGACGGCGACCAGATCGCCCGGGCCCATGCGATCGATCACCTGGCGCGAGATGCGGCGGACGTTGGAGAGCGTGCGCAGGTCGAACGGCATGGTGGCGTCGTCGATGACGAGCGCGAACAGGCGGCCGTCACCCAGCGCGTTGGTGCGCACGTCGGGCGGCACGTCGCGCAGCCAGGCGGCGGACCCGGTGTCGGGGGCCGGCACGCGGACGGCGGCGAATGCCGCGATGTCATGCGGAGCGCCGTTCTCGAGCAGCGTGAAATCGGCCGCGGTCAGCCCTTCGACGGGCCGTCCGCCCCGGTCCACCACGGACACGTCCACCTGGACCAGATCGACACTGCTCTTGAAGACCGGCGTCGCCTGCTGAGTGGGTTTCTGCGGCGCGGCGAGGAGGCCCTGAAGGCCGGCCAGGAACGCAAGGGCGGTCAACGTGATCCGCATGGGCGATTCCCCCTCAGCCGGGATTCCAGAGGTGCTGCGTTGCGACTAGCTTAGCAGTACTCGACCCGATAGGCGGAGGGTGTGTCCGCATGCTACGGTGAATGAAGTTGTGGAGCGTTTGCGGCCCTCGAGGGCCTGCGGGACAGCGCTGGTGCGTGCGCTGGTCGGCCTGCTCGCCGTGGCCCTTCCGGCGGTAGTGTCTGCGCAAGGCGCACCCCGCCTCCCGGCCTTTCGCCCGGACGTCACGTTCGGGATTGTCTTCGACGACAACGTGTTCATGCGGACGGAGCCCGAAGGCGACATCTTCATGCGCCTGACGCCCGGGTTCAGCCTTGTCCACGATTCGCCGCGCCTGCATGTCAACGGTCTGTTTCGATTTGACGCGGAGCGATATCAGGAACGAACCGATCTCAACGAAGCCGTCGCCCGGCAGGAATCGTCGCTCGAGCTGACGTGGCGGCCCAACAACCGGTTCGGGCTGATCTCGCGGACCGCCTACGACCGCACGCAGACGCCGCTTGATCTCAACGCCGCGACGGGTCTCACCGGCGGCCGCCAGCCAGCCTGGCGGATGGACTTTTCGGTCGGCCTTGAAAACACGATTCGACCCCGCCGCCGCATCACCGTGGGCGGTGACTATTCTCACTACGACCTCGAACTGGGGACGGACACCACCCTTCGCGCAGTCCGGGTCCGGTACACCGAGGACCTCAGTCCCCGCTCGCAGCTGTACTTCAACTACCGGTTCGAGCAGCGCGAGTTTCAGCCCGGAGCGCTGATCGTGGCCCACGTTGGCGTCGGCGCCTGGTCATACCGGCTCGCGCCGCCGCTGCTGCTCGTGCTCGAAGCCGGGCCGAGGGTCACGGAGGGCGAGTGGACGCCTGAGGTCAATATCTCTGTGACTCAGACCCTCAACAACATCACCACGTTCAGCGCAGGATACGCGCACACCCAGGACGTGGCCGTTGGCGTCCCTGGGTTGATCACCATCGATCGTGTCACCACGTCCCTGGCGTTGCGCCGGAACCTGGTGTGGGAGCTCATCCTCACCGGCGGCGCGTTCCGGAACGTCCAGCCGGGCGGCGACACCGTGGCCTACGACGCGTCGGTATCGGTGGGGCGGTCGCTCTCCGACGCTTTGTGGCTTGTTGGGACTGCGAGCCGGACGTCCAACGACGTCCGGACCCGCGCTGTGACGGTGACGGAGTCGGAAATCGTGCGTAACTGGGTGATGGTTTCGATCCGCGTCCAGCCGTTCCGGCCGCGGTAGGGGCGACCACGCCGCCAGCTATTTGTGAACGACGCCGCCCTTCATGACGAAGACCACCTTGCGCATGGCTGAGATATCGGTGATGGGGTTTCCCGCCACCGCGATGATGTCGGCTTCGTACCCTGGCAGCACCGAGCCGAGGCGATCGCCGAGGCGCATCGACTCGGCGGCGAGCGACGTCGCGCTGATGATTCCGTCCATCGGGGACTGACCTTCCCCGACTCGCGCGATGATCTCACGGGCGTTCTGTCCGTGGGCGCCGGCGACGGCATCGGTGCCGAGCGGCATCTTGACGCCCGACTTGAGCGCGCGCTTGAACATCTCGCCCTTGATGCCAACCGCCTTCTCCATGAACGCAAAGCCCTCTTCCGTGTAGCTTCCGGTGGGACTGAGAAAGCGGGGCTTGTTCTCGATGTAGTTCTGCAGCACGAGGCCGATGTTGGGATCGAAGTACACGCCGCGCGCCTTCATGAGGGCCAGCGCCTCATCGCTCGCGTAGGCGCCGTGCTCGACCTGGGTGCAGCCGGCCCGCGTGACCCGGAGAACCGCTTCGGCGGCGTGCGCGTGGACGAGCGTGCGGAGGCCGAGCGCGTTGGCCTCGGCGCAGGCGGCATCGAGCTGCTCCTGGGTCATGGTCGGCGCGCCGCCGGTCCGGATGCTTTCGGACGCGAAGATCTTGATGACGTCCGCGCCTTCGCTCTTGAGCTGGCGAATGCGCTCGCGGAGCTGGTCGGGCGTCGCGGCGCCCCCGCGGCCGCCGGCCTGGATCTGGCCGAGCGAGGTCAGGATGCGCGGCCCGGCGAGCGTGCCGGCCGCGATCGCGTCGCGCAGCGCCTTGTCGCCCGCGTTGCCGACGTTCTGAATCGTCGTGAAGCCGTTGAGCAGCGTCTGCTTGAGGTTCTCCGCGACCGCCGCCTGCCGCTGTTCGGGCGTCTCGTTCCGGGCCGGGTACTGACCGTCCGGCCCGAAGTGCCAGTCGACGTGCGTGTGCACGTCCATCAAGCCGGGCATCAGCGTGGCGTTTCCCAGGTCGCGGGTGACAGGGCCCGTCCGCTGATCGATTCGAACGATCCGAATGCCGCGCACTTCGACGACGACGTTGGTCAGCGTCTGGCCCCGGCCGTCGAGCAACCGTGCGGCGCGGAGGGTCACGACGGCGGGCGTCTCCTGACCGCTGACGGAAGCACGGACCGTCGCGGGCGCCGGCGAGCTGCCGAGCGCGACTGAAACTACCGCCGATACAGCGAGGGTGAATCGGGTGGCCGTCATGCGCGTCAGTATAGGCCCCGACGCGGCGGGATCGACTAGCGGGCTGGGGCGCACTGGCCCGTCACGGCACACGCGATCGCCGCGTTGACGGCGCTGACATTCGCCCCGGGGTCGGTCGTGCCGAGGCCGTACGGGTCAGACCCGGTGCCCTTGTAAGGGCTGTCGGGCGCCAGCGCGTAATCTCCGCCATTCCCGTTGTTGTAGTTCACAAAACCAACGGACGGCCAGTTGGCCGGGCATCGATTCCCGGCTGGATAGCTCGAACACCGCCCCCCGACGATGAGGTTGTTCGTGTACGACGCAGCCGAGGAGACGGCGCGCACTTCCGCGTCCGTCAGCGGATTCTCATCGGCGTGCCAGATGTTGTTCGTGATGACCAGGGCCTGACGATCGGACACGCCAGTGCCGCGCGCCAGGAAATTGATACCTTCGTGCGAGTTGACGCAGGTGTTGTGGTCCACCACCATGCCAGGTCCCGTGATCAGCAGCAGGAAGCAATGCCCGTCGCTGCCCGCCACGCCGAAAGTCGCGCCGCTGACATTATCGAAGATGTTGTTGTAAACGGCGAATCCGACGGCGATGTTGGTGTTGCCGGTGCTGTTGCAGTGCGAGACGCAGATCTTGATGCCGTTGGCCGCATGCCGGATGAGGTTGTTCCGGATCGTCACGTTGCTGACGAACTTCCGCGGATCCTCGTCGCCGATCTTGATATTGATCGACGTTTCCTGCGCCTGGTGATACGTCGTGTCGAGGACATTGCCCTCGAAGAGGATGCGCTGCCCGGACTTCATCTCGAATTGATTCTTGGTGTTGTTCCACGAGGGAGCCTTCGTGTTCCACTCGACGAGCTTCCGCAGGTAGTTTCCGCGAATCTCCCCGTCGGTCGGGGTGTGGACCACGCCGTCAATCACCTCGATGTTGTCCGTGTACACGTTTTCGCCGGTCGCCTCCAGATAGTTGTTGATGACGGCGAACGTCTCGGCATACCCGTGAACGAGCACGGCCTGCGTGTCGGAGTCGTCGTCGACCCAATCCGACAAGTACGAATTGATGACGGCATGCCGGTTCCCGTTGAGGGCGATGGCCCGGCCGGCGAACGGCGCCGTGCGCCCGCCCCGCATCAGGCATCGATCGAAGATGATGTCGCTGGTCTTCTGATCCGCCGTGAGGTGGTCGGCCATGGCGAGGGTCTGAATCAGGCGGATCCCGAGCCCGACCTGCTCGCCCGGCGTCGTTCGGAATTCAATGCCGATGAATCGATACCGGTCGGCGCCGTGTGCCGTGGCGAGCCAGCGGTGCGGAACGCCTCCGCCGGACATGATTCTCGGCAGGTCGGCGAGCGCGGCGTTGGGCGTCACGCCGCAGGGAAGTGCCCCTTCCGTTCCGCAGGCACCTCCGAGGTCGGGGTTCAGCCGGTTGCCGGGCCCGGGAAGACGCGATAGCGCCGAAGAGACGACGTAGATCCACCCGGATCCTGCCGGCTTGTCCGGCAGTTCGAACGGTCCCTGAAACGTCGCGTCGGCGGCGAGCTGGATGATGTCGCCGCGACGCGCCAGATTCAGCGCCGTCTGGAAATCCTGACCGGCGTCGACCGTGATGACGTTGCAGCCGCCCGTGGGGGTCACGCCGACGTCGACTTCCTCGCACCCCGCGGGCAGCGTGTAGGTGGTGTCGACGAAGGCCCGAGGGAGCGCGGCCGGAAGGGAACCCGCGCCGGTTTGAGACGCCGAGTCAACGGGGAATGGCGTCTGGAGGACTGCAATCGTGAGGACGATGACGCCGGTGACGACCCGCGGCACCGGGACGAACGTGTTCACCGAGGCTGCACGCCGGGCGCGCCGAGCTTGAACACGTGCGGCGCCGGTCGCTTGACCGCATTCCGCGAATCGACGACCAGCCGGGCATCGCGAACGATGGCGTCGTAGTCGAAAACGCGGTGATCGGTCACGATCACGGCACAGTCGGCGGCCGCGAGCGCTTCGCGCGTCAGCGGGACCGACTGGAGGTCCACGCCGCCCGGCCATTCCTTGGCGGGAAGGGCCGCGACGTAGGGGTCGTGATAGCTGATGCGCGCGCCCTTCTGATGCAGGACGGCCATGACGTCGAGAGCCGGTGACTCGCGCATGTCGTCGATGTCGCGCTTGTACGAGATTCCGAGGATCAGGATCGAGGAGCCCCGCACGCTCTTCTCCTGACTGTTGAGCGCGTCAACGACCTTGTCGACCACGTAGTGCGGCATGGCGCCGTTGACGTGGCCGGCGAGCTCGATGAAACGAGCCTCGAAGCCCACTTCCTTGACCTTCCATGACAAATAGAAGGGATCGATGGGAATGCAGTGTCCGCCGAGGCCGGGTCCGGGATAGAAGGGCATGAAGCCGAACGGCTTGGTGGCAGCGGCGTCGACGACTTCCCACACGCTCGTGCCGAGCCGGTCGCACATCTGGGCCAGCTCATTGACCAGACCGATGTTCACCGCGCGGAAGGTGTTTTCGAGCAGCTTCACCATTTCCGCGACCTTGGGCGAACTCACTTCAATCACGGTCTCGATCGACCCGGCGTAGAGCTCCTTCGCCAGGGCGGTACACGCCGGCGTGTGGCCGCCGACGACCTTCGGGACGTTGCGCGTGTTCCACTTCTCGTTGCCCGGGTCCACGCGTTCCGGTGAGAAGGCCAGAAAGAAATCGCGGCCGGCCACGAGGCCCTGCCGTTCGAGAATCGGCCGCACGACCTCGTCCGTCGTGCCGGGGTAGGTGGTCGACTCGAGAATGACCAGCAGACCGGGATGCAGGTGTGCCGCGATCATCTCGACGGCGGAGACGACGTAGGACAGGTCGGGATCTTTCGTCTTGCGGAGCGGCGTGGGCACGCAGATGTTGACCGTGTCCAGCGTTCGAATCACGGCCGGATCGGAGGTGGCCGACAGCTTGCCGCTCCGCCGCAACTCCGCGACGTCCGAGGTGGCGACGTCCTGAATGTAGGACTCACCCCGCATGAGCGCGTCAACCTTGCGCTGATCGACGTCGATGCCCACGGTGGGAAACCCCGCACGGGCCAGCTCGACCGCCAGGGGCAGACCAACATAGCCCAGGCCAACCACGCCAACCTTAGCGGTTCGGGCGGTTAGTTTCTGGCGAAGGGTTTCGGCGATGTCAGAAACGGCGACTGGAGATGGCATGAGGGTGGATAAGCGTCTGTATGTTATCCCACCTGAACGGCCAGCAGTGGGCGGGTTCGCGGCGGACGTCCGTTCTGTCTTCACAGAACTGTCACCGCTCAGGCCTTGTCACCCGCGGCACTCGGCGGCGAAGAGCCATTCTGACAGTTCTGATAGGCGTGGAAGGGATTCCCCTACCCGGATTAAGGCCAGCCCTGATTGCACGGTTGGGAACCTCGTAGGAATCTTAACGGGCGTTGGAGACTCCCCAGATGATGCAATTTACTAGTACCGTTCTGTCTTTTGCTCTGCTGACGACTCCCTTGGCCTTTCAGGCAAGCCAGGCGGGGCGTCCTCCAACGCCACCTCCAGCTATCGCCGTTGCGCCCACGACACCAGCCCTTGAGACCGACTACCGAATCGGTCCGGAAGACGTCCTGAGCATCGTCGTACTGGGGCACCCGGACTACACGCGCGTCGTGCCGGTCCGGCCTGACGGGCGGATTTCGCTGCCGGCCGTCAATGATGTGGTGGCCGCAGGCCTGACTCCCCAGGAACTTCGGATGGGGCTCACGGAGAGCTTCTCCAAGTTCATCAAGAGCGAGGGGCTGGAAGTGTCGGTCATCGTCACCGAAGTGCATAGCGTGAAGGTGTCCGTACAAGGCAACGTGCGGACGCCGATCCGGTTCGAGTTGCGCAGTCGGGCAACTGTTCTTGATGCGCTGGCCATGGCGGGCGGATTCACGGACTACGCGAAGCGGGACCAGATCATCGTGCGCCGGGTTGACGGAACCGTGCTCCGGTTCAACTACGACCGGTTCCTCGAGAAGCCCGAGGCGAACGACCTCATCGTGCTTCGCGGCGGCGACAACGTCATCGTTCCCTGATCGACCGTTCAGTTGAGGCTTGAGTCCATGCCAAACTCCTCGGAGTCCGTTCTCCACAAACACCTGGGTGCCATTCGGCGGCGCTGGCCGGCCGGGCTCATCGCCTCGGCGCTCGTCCTGGCCTTGCTGCTTCCAGTGGCCGTTGGCCTCCCGAATCTGTATCGATCGAGTGCCACGTTGATCGTCGATCAAGCGCCGGCTCCCCTGAACCAGACAGGGGAAAGCGAGTCGCTCGAGGTCAGCGCCCGGTTGCAGGCGATCCGGCAGGAAGTGCTGACCCGGCAGAACACGCTGGCGATGGCCGAGGAGCTGAATCTCTATCCCGAGCTGCGACAGTCCGGACAGTTCGACTCGGTTCTGGCCATGATGCAGCGCGACGTCAACGTCGAGCCCATCCGCGGGTCCCGGGGCGATGGCCGTGTGACGACGGTCTCGTTCCGTGTGAGTTACACCGGGGACGACCCCGTGAAGGTCGCGGCCACGGCCAATCGGCTCTCCGACTTCTATGTGCAGCGCAGCGGAGCGATGCGGTCCGAACAGCAGAACCGAATGGCGGATGCGCTGCGCCGGGAAGTCGATGCCGCGCAGAGGAGCCTCGAAGCGCAGGAGCAGCGGCTCACCCAGTTCACCACGCAGAACGCGGGTGCCTTGCCGGCGCAGATGACGTCCATCTCGACCCGGTACAGCCAGCTGACCACGCAGATGAGTGCCAACACGAGCGAAATCAGCCGGCTCCTTGACCGTCGGGACGGCCTGCAGACCGAGGTCGCCGCGCTGGCCACGCCGACGAGCGCCGCCGCCGATGTCACCGACCCGGCCATTCGGCTGGAACAGGCGAAGCGCGAGCTCGAGGCTCTGCTTGGCCGATTCAAAGAACCGTCGTTCGAAGTGCGGAGCAAGCGGTCTGAAATCGCCAACCTGGAGCGGCAGGTCGCCGCCAAGGGTAGCGCCGGCTCCACCGGCCCCGACACGTCGCGGCTGGCGACGCTTCGAGGCCAGGTTGCGGACTTGACGACGCGCATCGAGAACTTGCAGGCGAGCAATCGCGCGCTGCAGGCCGACATGGACAAGTACGACGCAATCATCGAGCGGGCCCCGGTCCGAAGCGCGCAGTTCGAGCGCCTCACGTCCGACCTGGCGCAACTGCGGACGAACTACAACGCCCTCACCACCCGCTATCAGGAAGCGCTGGCCGGCGGCCGGGCGCAAACGGGTGGAACCCATGAGTTTCAGGTCATCGACCCCGCGGTGCCTGCCGAAGACCCGACGGCGCCCAATCGCCGAATCCTGATGGGGCTGGCGCTGGTGGCGGCGCTCGTCATGGGCGCGGGCGTGGTGCTGCTCCTCGATCGGCTGGATCGCTCGTTCAAGTCGGTGGACGAGCTGCGGGCCTTTACGCACGTGCCGGTGCTCGGCACGATTCCGCGCATTGTGACGCGACGGGCGAGGGTCAGGCGCCTGGTCTGGAGCGCGGTCACCGCCGTCGGCGTCACGGTCGTGCTCGGATTTGTCAGTGTTGGCGTCCTGCACTACGCGCGGAACGCCGAAGTCATTACTCGCATGTTGCTTCGTTGATTACGGGACGAGGAACCCATCATCATGGCAATTGACGGTCCGAGTCAGTTTCCGGTCGATCAACACCTGGTCACGTTTTCGGAGCCGCGGTCATTCGAGGCCGAACAGTACCAGCGGCTGCGTCAGCAGATCGAACGCCTGTCAGCCACGCGGCAGCTGAAGGTCATCGCCGTGACCAGCGCGGTCGTCGGTGACGGCAAGACCTTTACGGCGCTGAACCTGGCCGGCGCGCTGGTGCAGCGCAAGGACCGCAAGGTCCTCGTCATCGACGCGGACCTGCGTCGTCCGTCTGTCATGCCCCGGCTCGGCCTCGATGCCCCCGACGAGGGCCTGGCCACGGCGCTGCAGTCCACCAACGGCTCGTTTCTCCATCACGTTCGCCCGATTCCCGGGACGACGCTCGCGGTGTTGCCGGGCGAAGTGGCCAAGGCCAGCACCTACGAGCTCCTGACGTCGCCGAAGTTCGCGGAATTGATGAAGGAAGCGCGCGCGAAGTACGACTTCGTGGTGATCGACACGCCGCCGGTCCTGCCGATGCCGGACAGCGGCTTGATGAAGGATCTGGTGGACGGCTACCTGCTCGTGGTGTCGGCGCGATCCACTCCGCGAAAGCTGGTAGGTGAGGCGCTGAATCAGCTCGACCCCGCGTCCGTGATCGGACTCGTCTACAACCGCGATGACCGCCCCCTGTTCGGGTTCTACCGCAGTCACTACCGCCAGTACTTCCGGGCGTACGTGAAGTCCGTCAGCGAGGGGCCGTTCGCACTCAAGGTGACTGTCAAATGACGCAGCTCCCCGGATCGCGTGTGTGGACATGGAGCAAGACCGCGCTGGCGGCTGGCGGGTTCACGATAGCTGCCTGGGCCGCCGCGCTCTTTAGGGCCGAGGCCTGGCCGGGTGCCGTGGTGGCCGGCGTGGGTCTCGCGCTCCTCCTGAGATTGCTCGCCGCGAGCAAGGAACGACGGGGAGCCTCGAGCGAAGGCGTCTTGATTCTTGGCGCAAGCCGGATGGCCGCGCGGCTCATCGCGGAAATGGAAGCCGCGCGCGATCCGCGCTTCCGGCTCATCGGTGCCGTGGACGATTCAGCGGAGGGCGACCGGGCGGCCGGCGTCACACCAGTGCTCGGCCGGCTCGACCAGTTTCATCAGGTCGTGGCGGCGACCCGGCCGCGACGGATTGTGATGGCGATGTCCGATCGCCGGGGTCGAGTGCCAGCCCGTACGCTGCTCGAATCACGGTTCCGCGGAATTCTCGTTGAGGACGCGGTGGACTTTTTCGAGCGGGTGACCGGCAAGCTGGCGATTGAAGCCATGCGGCCGAGCTCGCTCATCCTGTCCGCGGGGTTCGGTCATACGGAGCTCTACCGCTCCCGGTTCGTCCAGGGGTTGCGCGGCGCCGCCTGCCGGGTGGTGGCTGCGCTGGGACTGGTCGCCGCATCGCCGCTGCTCGCGCTGATCGCTCTCGCCATCAAGCTCGATTCGCCGGGGCCGATCTTCTTCATTCAGAACCGCGTCGGGCGCGGTGGACGGCCGTTCGGCCTCGTGAAGTTCCGGACAATGCGCAGCGATCAGGGCGCCCGCACGTCCGAGTGGGTATCCGACAACACGAACCGGATCACCGCCCTCGGCAAGTGGCTCCGCCGTTTCCGGATCGACGAGGTGCCGCAGCTCATCAACGTCCTCCGGGGCGAAATGAACATCGTGGGCCCGAGGCCTCATCCCGTCTCGAACTACGAGCTGTTCCTCAAGCACATCCCGTACTACGAGTTCCGGTCGCTCGTGCGGCCCGGGATCACCGGCTGGGCGCAGGTCCGGTACGGCTACGCCAACGATCTCTACGAAGAGACCGAAAAGATGCGGTACGACTTCTATTACATCAAGCACCGCAATCTGGCGCTCGACCTGAGAATCATCCTCGAAACCATCGGCGTGCTGCTGTTTGACCGCCGATCGCATCAAGCGGCCCGGCCACGGCTGGCGCCGGACGCCTTGCCGGATCCGAATTCAACCGCGTAAGGCTCATGGTCCACAGCATCCCGGTCGAGTGGTGGCGGCGCGAGCCGGCCGCGGCGGAAGCGGCGCCGGCCGCCAGGGCAGGTCAGGAGCCAAGGGGCGGCGAGACCGCCTTCTGGGCCCTGGTGGCGTTTACGGCCGTGTTGATGCTGGTGCCCCAGCAGTACTTCCCGTTCCTGAACGTGATCCGCATCAACCTGTTGATCGGCACGTTGGCGATTGGTGCTCACGTGTTCGCGCCGCCCGTCTCCACGCTGTTGCGCGTTCCGACGGAGCTGAAGCTCGCTATCGCCCTCCTGGCTTGCGCGGCGATCAGCATCCCGGGCTCGTATTGGCGCTCGGCGAGCGTCGATGCCTTCAGCGACTTTCTGCGCGTCGTCGCGGTGTTCTGGCTGCTCGGCCAGGACGTGTGCTCGCAGCGCCGGCTCCGGATCATCTTCTGGACGCTCGCGCTGGTGTGCGTCCCGGTCGCTGCGGCGGCGGTGAACAACTATCGGCTCGGGATCCACGATGGCGTCGGCACCCGGATTCTCGGGTATTCGAACAACCTCGCCTCGAATCCCAACGACCTGGCGCTGACCCTGAATCTCTTTCTGCCGTTCACCGCAATCCTGGCGCTCACGGCGCGCCGGCGGATGGCCAGGCTCGTGGCGTGGGCGGTCACCGCGATTGCGATCGCCGCAGTCTTCGTGACCTTCTCCCGCGGAGGGTTCCTCACCCTCGCCGTCGAGGCGGCCCTCTTCATCCTGGTCCTGACCAGACGAAAGGGCGCCAGGGTGCTCGTCCTGGCGATGGTCGTCGGCGCGCTGGCGGTTGCCGTAATGCCCGCGGGTTATGGCGAACGCATGGGAACGATTGTCAACATCGACTCCGACCAGACGGGATCGGCGCAGATGCGCTGGAGCGACACGGTCGCGGCGGTCGAGTTCATGATCAGTCACCCGATTGTCGGCGCCGGACTCGGGCAAGGCCATCTCGCGCTGAACGAGCTGCGCGGCGCGTTCTGGACCTCGGTGCATAACGCGTACTTGAACTTCGGCGTTGACCTGGGCCTGCCGGCGCTTCTTCTGTACCTGGCGATGGTCGTGACGAGCTTTCTGTCGGCGCGCCGGATTGAGCGTCTGCCCGTGTCCGCGATTCCGACAGAACTGCGATGGATGGCGTCCGGCGTGCGGATCAGTCTGGCCGGCTTCATCGTCGCCGCCTTCTTTCACCCGGTCGGCTACGACTTCTATTTCTTCTATCTTTCCGGCATTGCGGTGGTCCTCAAGACGACGGCCGCGCGACAGTTTGGCGTGCGGGTGCCGGCGTGACCACCCTGTTGCAGGACCTGGTCGACGCTCAAGCCGAGCGGACCCCGGATGCGGTGGCCGTGCATCACGGTGATGAGCGCACGACGTATGCGCAGCTCGTCCGTCGCGCGAACCAGGTTGCGCGGGTCTTGCGCGATCATGGCTGCCGGCGCGACGATCGGGTCTGCGTCGTCGCGCCCGTGACGGCGAATGCGATTGCGGCGATGCTCGGCGTCCTCAAGGCAGACGCCATCTACGTTCCGCTGGGGGCTTCAGCGCCGGTCACGCTGATGGCGGGCGCGATACGCGAATGCCGGCCCGTGTGCGTGCTGACGGCCGGGCCCACGGCCTTTGCGATCGATGAGCTCGTCGCCGCCGGTGTCGTCGGCGGCGACACGCTCGTGGGATCCCTCGAACGGAGTCCGATCGCCGGGCAGCGCTTCTTTACCAGCTTCAGCATGGCCGACGCGATGGTGATGTCCGATCGCGCAGCCGCCTCCCGAAATCGCGCGACCAACCCCGCGACGATCGTGTTCAAGCCTGCCGATCCGAACCGGGGCGTCGTGGCGACCCACGCCGGCCTCGCTCGATCCGCCAGTTGGGCGCGCGGCTATTTCGATGTTCGCTCGGGCGATCGCCACGCCGTCACGCCGGAACTGGCGACCGACCGCGTGCTCCTTGCCGTGCTGGCGGGTTGCGCGGGCGGCGCGACCCTGGTGCCGTTTCACCCGGAAGGCGCGCACCCGCGGCGTTTGGCTGATTTTCTGCGCCGAGAGGGGGTCACTGTGTGGCACGCGACCGCCGAAGCGCTCGCGGCCGCGGCCGCGGCCGATGTGGTCTCGCCCGGAGATCTTCCGGCGCTGCGCCACGCGAGTTGGTGGACGGATGGCGTGTCCGGCACCGTGGTCAGCTATTGGACTCGACGCCTCGGCCACACCCGGTTCACGTCACTGTACGGGGCCCCGGAGGCCTCGACGGTGAGCGCGCATCACGTCTGGCGGGAAGGCGCTCCGATCCCGTCGGGCGCCCCGTTGGGCGCCGTGTGCCCGGGCCAGGAGCTCGTCCTCCTTGACGGTCAACTGGAGCCCGTCGCGACCGATGTCGTCGGAGACATCTGGATCCGTGGCCTCAGTCTGAGTCCCGGGTATTGGAGCAACGCGAGCGCGACGGCGGAAGTCTTCCGTGCGGATACGGCCGGTGTCGGGATCCACGATCGCATGTGGCGGACCGGTGATCGCG
>Ga0137326_1000224_pt1 | contig 20494 bp, 18 predicted proteins | sample EasRivERMZT500_2_FD_102292 | JGI IMG/M metagenome (GOLD analysis project Ga0137326, IMG submission 102292) | Soil microbial communities from meander-bound floodplain in the East River, Colorado, USA - East River MetaG ERMZT500_2 | ecosystem: Environmental > Terrestrial > Soil > Floodplain ... | reverse complement strand
GCGCGAATCCCGGCGACCTGCTGCCCTTGGCTCTCACCGTCACCGATGACGGCGGCTGAATCGATCTCGGACCTCCGGCGACCGACGAGGCGTCGTCCCGGTGCGGCACCTCGGCCGGAATGAAAACCGCAGGGCGAAACTCGGCCGGTCTGAACACGTAGGGCCGCTCACCATCCGTAGGAGTTTCCGAATCAGCCAACGTTCGACCTCCGTTCAGATACTGTCACAGTCATCACAACTGCAGGTACTCCCTTAGACGTTTCGTCTGCGCCCGGCTCACCGGAATTTCAGTGGCTTTCACATCTTTCATCTTGAGCAGGAAATTGCGGCTGAACCAGGGCACGATTTCCTTGATCTTGGTGATATTGACCAGATGCGAACGGTGGACCCGCCAGAAGACCGCCGGGTCCAGTCGGGCCTGAAGCTCGTCCAGGGTTCGATAGTTGGACGTCCCCTGGCCGGCCTGGGTCGCCACGACGATGACGTCATCCACCAGCGAGGCGTGCACGACCTCCTCCGATTGGACGAGGATGAATCGCTCGCCGACGCGAATCGCGATCTGATCGCGGCGGTCCTGCCTGGCCTGCACGGCCGCGATGACCTTCTCGAGGTCGACGGGCGCAAGCGGCAGGCGGGCCGCCTGTTCGGACGCCAGGCGCCGGCGGACGCGGTCGAGCGTCTGGGCGAGCCGGGCCGAGTCCACCGGCTTCAGCACGTAGTCGATCGCGCTCACCGAAAACGCCTCGATGGCGTACTCGTCGAAGGCCGTGACAAAAACAAGCTGGGGCAGCAGATCCGCCTCGAGTAACCGGCGCGCGACCTCGAATCCCGTCAGGCCGGGCATCTGCACGTCGAGAAAGACGATGTCCGGCTGGAGCTCGCCGGCCATGCGCAGGGCTTCGACGCCGTCGGCGGCCTGGCCGGCGATCTCGACGTCGCCCGCCTCGCCCAGCAGGAAGCACAGCTCCTCCCGCGCGGGCTGTTCGTCGTCGACGACGAGCGCGCGGATGGCGGGCCGGTCAGGCACTGGCCGGCTCCGGCATCGCGATTTCAGGAATCTCGATCCGCACCGACGTGCCCTGGCCCTGGGTGCTGGTCAGGCGCACCTGATAGCCGGCGCCGTAGATCACGCGCAACCGCTCGTTGACGTTGCGCAGGCCGATGCCCGGACCATCGGGAGGGCCCTGGGCCGGCGCCGCCATGCCGATCCCGTTGTCCTTGACTTCGATCACCGTGTGCCCGTTCTGGCGCGACACGCGGATGGAGATGCGACCTTCGCCGACCTTGCGGCCCAGGCCGTGTTTGATCGAGTTCTCGACGAGAGGTTGAAGGATCAGGCTCGGCACCATGACGTCGAGGCTGTCCTCGTCGAGGTCCTTCTGAACCACGAGGCTGGGGCCGAATCGCACGCGCTCGATGTCGAGATACTCGTCCACCGCCGCGAGCTCCTCGCGCAGGGTCACGAAGTGCTCCTGGCCCCGCAGGAGCCGCCTCAGCAACCCGGAGAGCTTCACGATGAGCATGCGCGCCGTTTCCGGCTGCGACCGGATCAGGGACGAAATCGACGTCAGCGTGTTGAACAGGAAGTGCGGGTTGATCTGATTGGCCAGCGCCTCGACGCGCGCCGCCATGAGCAGCTGTTCCTGCTCGGCGAGCCGGTGCTCGATGCGCGCGTTGTTCCAGATCTTGATCGGGACGGCCACGGCCAGCACGGTGGCGAGCGGGACCAGGATCCAGAGCCACCACGTCGTCGGTTCCATGTAGTGGAGGCGAGGGCTGCCGAACTTGTGACCGATCGCTTGACGGAGAAGCTCGAGTCCGACGGGCGCCGTCACGAGGATGATCTGCCAGTCGACGGACATCCGGCGGAGCAGACGCCACGCGGTGCGATGGAGCGTCGTGACGAAGAACGGGCTGAAGCGCCAGATTTCGCTCTTGGGGCAGATCTCGCGCAGGCCGCCTCCGGCGAAGCCACAGCCCACGGCGAACGGGAGCGCGCCGTACTCGCCCGCGAGCAGGGCGGGTAGCGCCACCGCGCCGCCGACGAGCGCGCCGGCGTACGGACCGGCGATGAGGCCCGCGAGAAACGAGCCTTCCAGTGTGAGATCCGCGGGATGGAAGTCGAAGAGCAGCCGCACGGCGACGCCGGCCGTGAGGGGCACGCCGAGCCCGGCGGCGAAGACGAGCCGTTCGGGCCAGTCGCGGCGTTCCGTGAGGAGGATCCGCCGGAACCAGCGGAACCGGACCAGCATCGTGGCCAGCACGGCCGCGACCGCCACCGTCACCACCAGCGTGACCAGGACGAAGCGCTCGGCCGTGAGGGTCAGAGACCGCGCGTCGCTTTGCATTAGCCTTCAAACCGAGGGGCTTCGCGGTCGTTCACGAGGCTCACTGATTGACCAACTATAGCAGCCGGTGGCCGGGGCCGGGTATGATGGACGGCATGATCCGCCCGCTGATTATCGGCTTTGCGACGACGTTCAAACACATGTTCCGCAAGGCGGTTACCGTCAACTATCCGAACGAGAAGCTCCCGATGTTTCCGAAGTATCGGGGCAAGCAAGTGCTGATGCGGGACGAGAACGGACTCGAGAAGTGCGTCGCGTGCGGACTCTGCGCCGTGGCGTGTCCGGCCGATGCCATCTACCTCGAAGCCGCCGAGAACGACGGCACGGTGCAGGCCGGTCCGCGTTACGCGTCGATCTATCAGATTCATAAAACGCGCTGCATATTCTGCGGCTACTGCGAAGAGGCCTGCCCGGTCTCGGCGATTTTCATGGGCAAGGACTACGAGTTGGCCGTGTACAGCAAAGACGACTTCATCTGGGACAAGCAGGACCTGCTGGTTCCGGGTGATTCCACGCCGGCGCCGGCCGGCCGGTAGCCGCCCGATCCCCCATGGAGGGGTTCCTCGAAGCGCTCGGCCAACGCGTCCTCGTTTGCGACGGCGCCATGGGCACCGTCCTGTACGCCAAGGGCGTGTTCCTCAATCGATCGTTCGACGAGCTGAACGTCACGCAGCCGGATCTCGTCGCGGAGGTTCACGCCGACTACGTGCGCGCGGGCGCCGACGTGATCGAGACGAACACCTTCGGCGCGAATCGGTTCAAGCTCGCGAGCTTCGGCCTGGCCGATCGCGCGCGCGTGATCAACGTCGAGGGCGCGCGCATCGCGCGCCTGGCGGCACGCGAGCGGGCCTGGGTCGCCGGATCGATGGGCCCGCTCGGCGTGCGCATCGAGCCGTGGGGCCGCACCGGGACGGACGAAGCCGAGGCCGTGTTTGCCGAGCAGGCCGAGGCGCTGCTCGAGGGCGGCGTCGATCTGTTTCTCCTCGAGACCTTCCGCGATTTGAACGAGATGCTCGCGGCCATCCGCGCCGTCCGCCGCGTGTCCGGCCTGCCGGTCGTCGCGCAGATGACGACCGAGGAGGACGGCGGCACGCCCGACGGGACGCCGGTCGAGACGTTCGCGCCGCAACTCGTCGCGGCGGGCGCCAATGTCGTGGGTGTCAATTGTTCCGTCGGGCCGGCGGCGATGCTCGAGACCGTCGAGGCGCTCGCACGTGCGACGGCGGCTCCGCTCTCCGCCCAGCCGAACGCCGGCCGTCCGCGCGATGTGGACGGACGCAACCTGTATCTCTGCTCGCCCGAGTACATGGCGACCTACGCGCGGCGCTTTGTCGCAGCCGGGGCGAGGCTCGTCGGCGGCTGCTGCGGCACCACGCCTGAGCACATCCGCAAGATTGCCGCCGCGGTGCGGGCGACGCCGCCCGCCAGCGTCCGCCCGGCGCCACGCGCGGCCGAAGTGCCGGCGCCTCCGCCGCCGGCGGTCGCCGTGGCTGAGAAGTCCGCGTTCGCCAGAGCCCTGGCCACCGGCGCGTTGCCGTTCGTCATGGAAGTGGCGGCGCCGAAGGGGCTCGATCTCGACTCAGTCGTACGGCAGGCGCAGCGGTTCAGGGATCTCGGCGCGATCGCCGTCAACATCCCGGACTATCCTCGGTCGGGCGCGCGCTCGAGCGCGTTGGCGCTCGCGACACTCATCGAGCGTCAGGGCGGCGTGGAAACGGTGCTGCACTATTCCTGCCGCGACCACCGGCTGATCGGCATGCAGACCGACTTCGTCGGCGCGCACAGCCTCGGGGTCCGCAACGTCCTGCTGACGACCGGGCAACCCGCGCCCGAAGGCACGTATCCGGACGCGACGTCCGTCTTCGACGTGGACGCGATCGGCCTCGTCAACCTGGTGAAGCGCTTGAATCAGGGACAGGACCTCGGCGGGCAGGCGATGGAAGCCGCGGCGCGGTTCCATATCGGCGTGGCGGTGAATCCGTTTGCGCCCGATGTGGCCGCGGAAATGCGCCGGCTCGAACACAAAGTGGAGGCGGGCGCCGAGTTCATGCTGACGCCGCCGATTTTCGACATCGAAGCGTTCGATGCGGTCCTGCCGCAGCTGCGAAAAGCCGGCATCCCCATCGTCGGATCCGTGGCGGCGCTCGACAGCCTGCGGCAGGCGGAGTTCTTTGCCAGCGAGGTCACCGGCGCGCGCGTGCCGGACGCGATCCTCGATCGCCTGCGGCGCGCCGCCGACCAGGCCGCTGAGGGCATCGAGTTGAGCGTCGAGCTCGCGGGCGCGCTCGCCACCCGCGTCGATGGGTTGCAGGTGACGTCGCACCACGGCTCCGTCCGCGCGGCCGAACGGGTGCTTGAAGCCATGCACAGCCGGGCGCACGGCCCGGCGGCAACGACACGACGGGTGCGGCGTGGCTGATGGCCTCCGCGAGAGCCTGCTGCTGCTGACGAAGTTCCTGCGCAGTCCGCGCACGGTGGGAGCGGTGACGCCCAGCTCGCGGGCGCTGGCCCGCGCGATGATCGCCAACCTGCCGATCAACGAGCCCGCGTCCATTGTCGAGCTCGGTCCCGGCACGGGCGCCTTTACCGGCGCGATTCTCGATCGGGTCGGGCCGAAGGCGCGCGTGCTGGCGATGGAGATCGAGCCCGAGTTCGTCGCGAAAGTCCGGCGCCACTGGCCGGCCGTGATCTGCGTCTGCGCCTCGGCGGAACAGCTCGCGTCGGTCGTGGCGGCGCACGGCCTCGCGCCGGTGGACCACATCATCTCGGGGCTCCCGTTTGCCAGCCTGCCGGCGCTCATGAGGAAGCGGACGCTGGACGGGGTGATGGAGACGCTGCGTCCCGGGGGCACCTTCACGCAGTTCCACTACCTCCACGGGTTCGGCATGCCGCCGGGCCGGGCCTTCCGCCGGGAAATGAGCGAGCGCATGGGAGGCCCGCCGCAGCGCCGGTTCGTGCTGCGCAACATCCCGCCGGCCTGCGTGTTCAGCTGGCGACGGCGCTGATCAGCCGCGCGGCCGCCTCGGCGCCGTCGCTCGCCATGTGCTCCGTCGGCGGCGGCAGGCGCATCAGCGCGTCGAGGCCCTCCCGCCACCGGCCCGCGAAGAGGTCGGCCTGAGCCAGGAAGCGGCTTCTGGCAAACCGCTGCAATCCTTCAACGAGCACGCCGTACTCGCGGAAGTGCCCGCGGGACGTGTAGAGCATCGCCGTCCCGGTCGCCACACATTCCGCGACAATCCCGTAGCCGGGCTTGGTGAGCACGACGTCCACAGCCGCGACGAGATCCTCGTAGCGGAATCCGCTTCCAACGAACGCGCTCTCGATGACGTACGCCACGCCGGGCGGCACGGGTGGCCCCTGCGGCGTGATGCGGTCCGTCGTGACGACAGTCCAGCCGTCGAGGCAGTCCACCTGGTGCAGGTCGAGCTCGGGCAACCCGTATCCGCCGAAGGACAGCAGGACGGCGGGCCGATCATGGGGCAGACCGAAGTGCGCGCGCGTATCCGCGCGCGTGCGCGTCGGATGCCTCGCGACGAGGGGCAACGATTGCCGCCGCGGAAACACCTCGAAGCCGCCTGAAAATGGCAGCTCGAGGGCCTGTGACGCTTTGCCATATGCGTCCCGGATCAGCGGCAGGAGCCACGGCGCGGCCTCGGTCATCCCCGGATGGGTCTCGTAGATCCAATCCCAGGTGAAGTTGCTGATCGCGATGGTCGGCACGTCGATTCGAGCTCCAACCTCGAAGGCAATCGGCGGGATGTCACCGACGAGCACCGCGGGACGACTGCCGCCCAGGTCGCGGATCTCCGCCTCCACGCGGGACGTCCAGGCCCCGAAGTACTCGAGGGCGGACTGCACGGTCTCGCGGTCGTCATGCGTGACGCTCGACGACTGAACGATTCCGCTGTCGCAGGGGCCGGGGCGGAGCTCGTACGGGACGGTGATGGTGCGGGCCAGGAGGCCGGGACTCACGGCGGATCGGATGACAATGCGCAGGTCCGGCCGCGCCCGGCCGAGCGCATTGATGATCTCGACCTCGCGGGACGCGTGCCCGAACCCGTGCCCGGAGATGTAAAAAATGACGTCGGGTGTCATTTCTGGGGGACGGTCATTTCAGGTAGGATGGCAGCCAATGCTGAACGAACGCGACTTCTTTACCGAGAAGGTCGAAATGAAGTCGATGTCCATGGCGTGTCCGCAGTGCCGTCACCGTGCGGACTACCAGATCAAATGGCTCAAGCGCGTGAAGAAGGACCGCCTGCCGCCTGGCGCGGATGAACGCGACCGTGCGCTGTACGGCAAGCTTCGCGACCACCTCTTTCGCGTGGACGATTACTTCAACTGCGCGAAGTGCCGGCGCCGCGTAGAGATCCCGTCGCATCAGTCGATGGTCTTCCTTTAGACCGGGGGGCTTCGCCCCCGCTCCGCTCGCGCGGCTCAATAGACGAACGGGACCATTCTCCACCGGACTTGCCGGCGGTAGTCCGCATAGCCCGGCCCGAAGATCTCTTCCAGATCGCGTTCCTCGAACAACACCGCCACGGCGAGATAGAGCGTGCTCACGGCGGCGAAGACCAGCCGCGTGCCGGTCATGACCGGCGTCACCCAGACAAGAATGATCCATCCGAGATAGACGGGGTGCCGGACGAGACCGTACGGTCCGGTTCGGATGAGCGTCGGCGCCGGCGTCGCCGAAGTCGCAGCCGCCTGACGCAAGCCTGCGAGGTCCAGGACGTCGAGTCGTCTCGCCGAAACGACCGAGAGTACGCCCCCGCCGAGCTCGGCCGCCAGCAGGATCGGGGCGAGTCCCGCCGGCGCGGTCCAGAGCGCACCTGGCACCGGCTGCCACAACACACACACGGCCCCGAACAGCAGGCTCGATCCCCAGACGTAGACCGACCGCTCGTAGGCCGGCGACACCAGGCGCTCGACGCGGCGCTTGGCGCGCGCGCGTGCGAAGAGGGAGTGATGAAGGGCAAAGGCCGCGAAGAGCGCGACGTTGATCAGTACCGGTCGCGCTGGCGGTGTGGCCGGATCGACCGCGGCGCCAAATCTCCCGAGATAGGCGTAGGTGAAGTAGAGGAGGGACGCGACGAAGACGACGCCGCCGACGAGGACGGAGCCCTGAGCCCACACGCTCCACCGCGGCCCGGCTCTCATCGCCCGTATTATAGGAACAGACCATGGCCGCTCGTCGGGTTGCGATCACCGGAATCGGTGTCGTGTCACCGTTTGGCGTCGGTCGCGAGGTGTTCTGGGATCATGTCACTCGCGGCGTGAGCGGCACGCGCGCCGTCGAGGGGTTCGACACCTCCCAGCTGAGCAGTCGCGTCGCCGCCTGGGTGCCGGACACCGACCTCCTCACCTGGGAGCCGGACAGCGATCGTCTGGCGAGGGCGGCGAAGGACAACGGCAACGGCAACGGCAACGGTCACGGCCGCGCCGATCCGCGACGGTACGCGAAGGTCTCACGCATTGCGGTGCTGGCGGCGCGTGAGGCGGTGAGTGATGCCGGCCTCGACTCGGATCTCGGCGAGATGGGCGTGGTGGTCGGCAGCGGCGCCGGCGGCATCGATGTCGTCGAGCGCCAGTATGGCGACTACTTCGCGGGCGACTTCCACCGCGTCTCGCCCTACGCAATTCCCGTCTCCATCGTCGGCATCGTGTCGAGCGAGATCTCGATCGCGCTCGGGTTGCGCGGCATGAGCCATGTGCTCTCGACGGGGTGCACGAGCTCCACCGACGCGATTGGCTACGCCGCCGCGCTCGTGCGTCACGGCGAGGTGGACATCGTCCTGTCGGGCGGCGCGGATGCCTGCGTGACGCCCGGGATGCTCTTCGGCTTTGGCCGGATGCGCGTGACGTCAACGCGATTCAACGATCGGCCGTCCCAGGCCTCGCGTCCATTCGATCGGGAGCGGGACGGCTTCGTGCTGGGCGAGGGCGCCTGGCTGATGGTGCTCGAGGCCGAGGATCGGGCGCGCGCGCGCGGCGCGACGGTGTACGCGACGGTGGACGGCTACGGGTCCACCTGCGACGCCTATCACCGCGTGCAGATGGACCCGGACGGCGCCGAGATCGTGCGCTGCATCGAGATGGCGCTGGCCCGGGCGGGCCGCGTGCCGGAGGAAATCGGCTACATCAACTACCACGGCACCTCGACGGTGCTGAACGACGCCGTGGAGGCGCGCTGCATCCGCCGCGTCTTCGGGCCGTATGCCGACCGCGTGCCGGGATCGTCGACGAAGTCGATGATCGGCCATCCCCAGGGCGCCAGCGGCGCGGCCGGGATCGTGACCAGCGCGCTGGCGCTCGCCCGCGGCCTGCTGCCGCCGACCATCAACCTTCAGGATCAGGATCCCGCCTGCGATCTCGACTTCGTTCCCAACACGGCACGCGCGGCGGAGAGCACCGCGGCGCTGTGCAACTGCCTCGGGTTTGGATCGAAGAACAGCGCGATCGTGCTCGGCCGCGCGCCATGCTCGACGTTCTGATTGCGGGCGCCGGCCCGGCGGGATCGATTGCCGCCTGGACGGCGGCACGCGCCGGCGCGCGCGTGCTGATCGTGGACCGCGACACGTTTCCCCGTGACAAGCTCTGCGGCGACACGCTCAACCCGGGCGCGATCGGCCTACTCCACGCGATGGGACTCGGGGATGGGCTCGCGGCGCTGGGGCGGCCGATCGCGGGCATGGTCGTCAGCGGCGCGGGTGTCGCGGTCCGCGCGCGATACGCCGCGGAGCGCAGCGGTCTGGCCGTGACCCGAAAGGTGCTCGATGCCTGGTTGCTCGAGCGCGCCATTGCCGCGGGCGCTCACTTCGAGCCGGGCCTCATTGTCCGGCGGCCGCTCTTCGACGAGTCAGCCGCGGCCCCAATCGTTCGCGGCCTCGTGATGGCCCGGCGTGGAGCGAGCGGCGACACCATCCGGATGCCGGGCGTGATCACAATCGCGGCGGACGGCCGCGCGTCGACGCTGGCCCGATCGGTCGGCCTCAGCGTTCCCCCCCTTCGACCAAGACGATGGGCGTTTGGCGCGTACGCGTCGGGTATCGACGGCGTGAGTGACCTCGGCGAGATGCACGTCAGCGCAGGCCGGTACGTCGGCATCGCACGCGTCACCGAGGATCTCGCAAACGTCTGCGTCGTGACCGGACCACGGCCCGAGGGGGGAACCCCTCTCGAGATCATGCGCCGCGCGATTGCGGCCAACCCGTCCATTCGCGCGCGGTTCGACCGCGCGACGTTCGAGTCGCCCGTGCGCGTGCTCGGGCCCCTCGCGGTCGACACTCGAGCGGCCGGCGTGGACGGCATGCTGCTCGCGGGCGATGCGGCGGGCTTCGTCGATCCCATGACCGGCGACGGGATGCACCTGGCGATTCAAGGGGCCGTGCTGGCCGCGCAGGAAGCGCTCGGCGTGCTCGAATCGGGCGACTATGCCGGCGCGGTGATGCGGCTCGCTCTGGCCCGGCGCAAGACGATCGGCCCCAAACAGCGATTCGGCCGCGGCGTGCGGCGGCTGGTCGAGTCACCCACAGCGGTCGCGGCGGCTGCCATGAGCGCACGTGTGGCGCCCGGACTCGTGCGGTGGGCCATTCGCTATGCCGGCGACGCCGCATGAACACGCGCCTGTTCCTGTTTTCGTTCGTGGTCGGGCTGATGCTGGCCGAGGCCCGTTTGTCGGCGCGCAATACGCGGGAGTTGAGGCGGCGCGGCGCGGTCGAACCGCCTGGCGACGCCTATGCCGCGCTATCGATCACCTACATTCTGGCGTTCCTCGCCATGGGCGTCGAAGGCATCTGGCGTGCGAGGCTGAACATGCCGGCCGCGGTGGCCAGTGGCGGCACCGGACCTGCCTGGATTGCCTCCGGCGTGCTGCTCTTCGTTGCGAGTAAGGGGCTCAAGTACTGGGCGATTCGTACGCTCGGCGACCGCTGGTCCTTCCGCGTGCTGACGCTGCCCGGCATTCCGCTGGTCACGACCGGACCATATCGCTATGTCGCGCATCCTAATTACATGGCGGTCGCAGGCGAGCTGACCGGCGCGGCTATGATGTTCGGGGCAAGTGTGAGCGGACCGATTTCTATCGCGCTATTTGGCCTCGCGTTGTGGGCGCGTGTGCGCTTCGAGACACGCGTGCTGCGCGCCGCACAGGCGAGGGTGAGGACATCGTGAAGCAGTCCATCGTGTCGTTCGTGGCCGTGGTGGCGCTCGTGCTCATGCCGCGGCTCGACGCCCAGACCGGGCGGGGGCCGAGCCGCGCCGAGCAGGTGCGAGTGGCGCTCGGCCGGGGCCAGGTCGCGGAGGCGCGCCAACTGGTCGAATCAGCGCCCGCGACGCCCGACGGCGAGCTGGCGCGCGCGCTCGTCCATATTTTCGAAGGCCGGGACGACGCGGCGAGAAAGACACTCGAGCCGCTCGCCAAGGCGAACCCGCTAGGAGACGCGGCCGTCGAGCTTGGCTTGCTCGATATCCGTCACGGTCGGAGAGACGAGGGCTGGAAAACGCTCGCGCCGATCGTCGCGAATCGAAACTTTGCCGGCGAAGACGACTACTTCCGGCTCGCCCGCGCGGCGCGCGCCTCGCTCGAGATCTTCCTCGCCAACGACGCCTACAAGCGCATCGCCGAGTCCAAGCGCCCGGACGTGCATACCGAGTGGGCCGACTTGTGGATGCAGAACAATCAGGAAGGCGAGGCGCTGACGAGCTACAAGGAAGCGTTGAGCCTGGATCCGAACTGGATTCCGGCGCGCGTCGGCATGGTTCGGGCGATGGCCGAACTGGCCGACGTGTCACCGGATGACGTCAAGAAGGTCTTTGAGGCGACGCGGAAGCTGGCGCCGAATCATCCGGCGGTCCTGCTGTTGTCCGCCGAGCAGGCCCTGGATGAAGACGACCGCGAAGGTGCAGTCAAGTCCCTCGACGGGCTGGCGGCCGTGAAGCCGGGCACCGCGGACGAAGCGGCGTTCCGCGCGGCCGTGGCGTACGACCAGGGCGGAGCCGCGGCGATCGACGCGCCGCTCGCGGCCCTCCGTGCGATCAACCCGCGATCAGCGCTTGGCTATCGGCGGATCGGCGAGCAGGCCTCGCGCCGGTATCGATTTGCCGAAGCCGGGGACTACATGCGGCGGGCCGCCGAGGTGGACCCCGACGACCCGGGCGCATTTCTCGGGCTCGGTCTGTCGCTCATGCGAACCGGCGATGAGAAGGACGCACGCACGGCCCTCGACCGGTCCTGGAGCCTCGACAAGAGCAACCGGCTGACCAAGAACCTGCTCGACGTGCTCGACACGATCGACACGTTCGAGGTGGTGCCGCACGGCGAGTTCATCTTCAAGTTCGCGAAGCATGAAGCGGCGGTGCTCAAAGCCTACGCGCTGCCGCTGGCCGACGAGGCTTACAAGACGTTCTCGGCACGGTACGGATTCAAGCCCGCCGGTCCGATCCTGGTCGAGGTCTTCCCGAAGCACGACGACTTTGCGGTGCGGACCATGGGCCTGCCGGGACTGGAAGGCGCCCTGGGCGCCTGCTTTGGCCGCGTCATCGGCATGGACTCGCCGCGCGCGCGGGATCCCGGCGAGTTCAGCTGGCAGGCGACGCTCTGGCACGAGATCGCGCACGTGTTCACGTTGCAGGTAACGAAGTTCAAGGTGCCGCGCTGGCTGACCGAGGGCATCTCGACCTACGAGGAACACCGGCGCCGCCCGGCCTGGGGCCGGGAGCTCGCGCTCGAGTTCGCGAATCTGTTCTCGCAGGGAAAAACCTTTGGCGTGAAGGGCCTGCCGGCGGCGTTCAAGCGACCGGAGAACCTGGCCCTCGCGTACTTCGAGGCGTCACTCGTGGTCGAGCACCTGGTGGAGGTGAACGGCGACGCCGGTCTCCGAACACTGCTGCAGGCGTATGCCGAAGGCGCGTCGGATGCGGAGGCCTTTGCGAAAGCGTTCGGGCGATCGGTTGATGCGGTCGACGCGACGTTCAAGACGTTCGTGGAGCAGCGCTACGGCGCTCTGGCGAAGGCGATGACGACGCCGCCGGCCTCGTCCAACGAGTTGGGCGCGCTCAAGGCCCGCGCCGCGGCCGCACCGGACAACTTCATCAGCCAGCTCACGCTCGGACAGGCGCTGATGAAGGCCGGCGATTTCAGCGGCGCGCGGGCGCCGCTCGAGCGCGCGGCGACCCTCGCGCCGCAAGCCAGCGGGCCTGGCAGTCCGCGCGCGCTGCTCGCCGAGATCGCCATGAAGGACGGCGATGTGACGCGGGCTGCGCGTCACCTGCGGCTTCTGCTCGAGAACGACCACGTCAATGTTGTGGCCGCGCGCCGATTGGTGGAGCTGTCCTCGGCGGCGCCGGCCGGCGACGCGACCGCCGCGGACAATCGAGACTTCGGCCTCCGGCTGGTGGCCGATCTCGACCCGCTCGATGCTGAGACACATGTCCTGCTGGGCCGCCGCCTGCTCGAGAAGAAGACTCCCGCGGACAACGCGGCTGCGCTGGTCGAGTTCCAGGCGGCGCTGGCGCTCGGGCCGGCCAACCTCGCCGAGGCGCACACCGACCTGTCCGACGTGCTGCTGCGCCTCGGACGGAAAGAGGAAGCCAGGACGCAGGCGCTGGCAGCTCTGCGGTTGGCGCCAGGCTACGCGCGGGCTCAGGACTTGCTCCTGTCTGCGATTGGACGCGAGTAGGCATGACGAAAATTCCTGCCCGAACCGTGCACTGGTTTGTCGCCCTGGCAATGGGCTTGGGCGCCCTCGTGCCTGTGCCACCCGCAGTACTCGCACTGGCGCCTCCGGCGGAGCAGGGCAACCGGTTTGCCTTGATCATCCAGGGCGCCTCAGGCGACCCGGAGTTCGCGAAGCTCCACCGGAGCTGGCTGGACCGGCTCGCCGCGACCTTGCGCTCGAAGGCCAAACTGGGTGCCGACCGGCTGATCGTCCTGGCCGAGCAGCCCGGCGACGGCGAACAGCGCGCGTCGGCCGAGAACGTGCGCGCCGCGCTGACGAAGCTGGCCGCGGCGATGAAGCCGGACGACCTGCTGTTCGTGATGCTGATTGGTCACGGCGGCGGTGACGGCGCGGACGCCAAGTTCAACCTGGTCGGTCCGGATCTCTCAATCGCCGAGTGGAACAACCTCCTGAAGCCGATCTCAGGGCGAGTTGCCGTCGTGGACGCGACCAGCTCGAGCTTCCCGTACCTGGCGGGACTCTCGGCGCCGGGCCGGGTCGTCATCACCGCGACGAACAGCTACGCGCAGCGGTATCACACGATATTCGCCGATGCGTTCATCGAAGCGCTTGGCGCGGCGTCGGCCGACGCCGATAAGAACGGCCGGATCTCGCTGCTCGAAGCCTTCAATCTTGCGTCCCGGCTCCAGGCGCAGCACTACGAGCAGGACAAGCGGCTGGCGACGGAAAAGGCCGTCCTGGACGATACCGGCGATGGCGTTGGGCGCGACGCCGCGGCGACTGGGCCGGACGGCACGCTCGCCGGCGTCACTTACCTCGATGTCGCCGAAGTGCCGAAAGTTGCCGACCCCGAAGTGCAGGCCCTGCTCATCAAGCGGCAGGAGCTGACCGAAAAGGTCGACGACCTGCGGCGGCGCCAGCCCGAGATGGCACCGGCGCAGTTCGACAAGGAATTCGAGGCGCTGATTATCGAGCTGTCGCTCGTCTCACGGGAGATTCGACGAAAGGGGGTCGTACCTCGATCTGTGGAAAACTTCGGGGACTTCGATCACTAGGTCCCTGAAGTTTTCCACAGATCGAGGTACGACCCCCTAGTCCCAGCGCGGCCGGCGCAACAGGGCCGCGCCAGCCAATCCGACGACGAACCCCGCGGCGTGAGCCCAGTAGGCGACGCCGCCGCCGCCGGATTCGGCCGCGGTGCGGCCGACGCCGAGCAGCAGTTGCATGACGAACCAGATCCCGAGAAAAATCACCGCCGGAATCTCGACGATGTCGATGAACAGGACCAGGAAGACGAGGACGAGAACGCGGGAGTGGGGAAAGAGCAGGAGGTACGCGCCCATCACTCCCGCGATGGCGCCGCTGGCGCCGACGAGGGGAATCGTGGACGTGGGATCCGCCCAGGTCTGCGCGAGCGCGGCGGCGAGTCCCGCCAGCAGGTAGAAGGCGAGGAACCGCAGATGGCCCATCCGATCCTCGACGTTGTCGCCGAAGATCCACAGGCAGAGCAGATTGGAGACCGCATGCACGGGGCCCGCATGCACGAACATCGACGTGAACGCGGCGGTCCACGAGAAGTGGGCGGGTACGAGCCCGTTCACCATGAAGAACCGCTCCTGGTCTCCTTCGGGCAGCAAGATCTGCCAGAGGAACACGAGCACGTTCGCGGCGATGAGGGCGATCGTGACTCCCGGTGTCGTCCGAGAGGGAATCACGTCCCGGAGCGGAATCATCCTGGTGGGCTCACTTCTACCATAGGGGGCTTGCGGTGACCTGTCGATCTTGCGGCGCCGTCATCGCCGAAAAGGCCATCGTCTGCTACCGGTGCGGCGCGCCGACGGCCGCGGAGCCGCCACCGGTGCGTCCGGCGCCGTCCCGTGTGCCGGCGGTGTGGGTGATGGTGCTGCTCTTCGCCGGCATCGCCGGGGCCGGCTGGATGGCGGCACAAACTTCTGTGGTACTCACGCGTGTATTTTGGATAGCGGTGGCCGTCCTGCTGTCGGTGCCCGTCCTGGTCCGTTGGCGGCGGCGATAGCCCCGGCGGAGCGTTCGTGTACACTGACACGCTTGAGATGGGTGAACCGAGGATAGAGGTCCGGGACGTCCTGGGCGAGCGCACGGTCAGAATCGACCGGGTGCCCTTCACCATTGGGCGTCGCGAGACCAACGACCTCCGTCTGGGCGGCAGCGAGGTCTCCCGCGAGCACGCCGAAATCGTCAGCACCGCCGGCCGCTACCTCCTGCGCGACAAGGAATCCCGCTACGGGACGTTCGTGAACGGCGAGCTCGTCACCGAATGCGAGCTCCGAAGCGGCGATAAAGTGCGCCTCGGCCGGGGTGGTGGCGCCGATCTCATCTTCCTGTCGGCCGAGGATTCGCGCACAGGTTCGCGCTCCACGACCGGCGCACGGGACGACCTGCGGCAAATCACGGCCCTGCTCGAGGGGTTCCGGGCGCTCGGCTCGGGCCGCGTGCTGCAGGACGTGCTCGCGCTCGTCCTGGACGCCGCGCTCGAGATCTCCGGCGCCGAGCGCGGGTTCATCATGCTGTCCACGGCCGATGGGCAGCTCGAGTTCCGCCTGGCGCGCGGCCGCGACAAGCAGACATTGACGGACAGCACGTTTGCCGTGAGCCGGAAGATCCCCGAGGAGGTCTACACCTCGGGCAAGACCAAGGTCGTCGCCGACCTGCTGGACGGCGGCCTGGCCGACGTCCACGTCGGCACGGTCGCCCTCGGCATCCGCAACGTCGTCTGTATTCCCTTGAACTGGTTGCGGCTGGTGGAGTCCCTCGAAGCGCGCGGCGAGGACCGGCGCATCGGCGTGCTGTACCTCGACAGCCGCGAGCGAGGCGCGCTCCTGTCCGATGCCACGCGGTCGGCGCTCGAGACGCTGGCGGCCGAGGCGTCGGTCGCCATCGAGAACGCGCAGCTCTACCGCGCCAACCTCGAGAAGGCGCGCATGGAGCAGGAGATGCGCATCGCGGCGGAAATTCAGCAGGCGCTGCTGCCGAAGCCGCGCGCGAGCCTCGGGTTCGTGGAGGCGGCCGCCGCGAGCATTCCGTGCCGGTCGATCGGCGGCGACTTCTTCGACTACCTCGACGAGCCGGGCCGGGCGTTCGGCTTCACGCTCGGAGACGTCGCCGGCAAGGGCCCTCCGGCCGCGCTCATGAGCGCGTTGATGCAGGGGATGTTCGCGTCACAGGCGCTCTACGCCGACAGTCCGTCGGTCGCCGTGACGCAGATGAACAAAGCGCTCTGCCGCCGCGGCCTGGAATCGCGATTCGTCACGCTGATGTTCGGCATCATCGACGCCGACGGCGCGCTCGCGTACTGCAACGCGGGCCATAACCCCCCGCTCGTCCTCGGCAACTCGGGCGTCCGGAGGCTCGACGAGGGCGGACCGGTGGTGGGCCTGCTCGAGTTCGCGCCGTACAGCCAGGGCGCAATGAAACTCGAAACCGGTGACACCGTGATCGTGTTCAGCGACGGCGTCTCCGAAGCGCTCGATGCCGCGGGGCAGGAGTTCGGCGACGACCGGCTCATCGAGGTGGCCAACGGCGCGCGCGACCGATCCGCGCAGAGCCTGGTGGACGCGATTGTGGCCGCGGTGCGGGAGTTTACGAGGGGCGCGCCCCAGAGCGACGACATCACTGTCATGGTGATTCGGTACCTCGGATGCACCCCCTGATCTACGACTGGAATCAGATCGGCCAGCCCGCGGGCGCGGCGCGTCGGGTGATGCTCGACGACGAGACGCTCCGGGATGGGCTGCAGTCCCCGTCGGTCAGGACGCCCACGCTCGACCAGAAAGTCCGCATCCTGCATCTGATGGATTCGCTCGGCATCGACACGGCCGACATCGGCCTGCCGGGCGCCGGACCGCACGTCGTGCGCGACGTCGAGCACCTCGCGCGCGAGATCGTCTCGTCCAAACTGCAGATCCGCGCCAACTGCGCGTCGCGGACCGTCCTCGCGGATATCACGCCGATCATCGAGATCGCCCAGCGCACGGGCCTCGACATCGAGTGCTGCACGTTCGTGGGCTCGAGCCCGATTCGGCAGTACACCGAGGACTGGACGATCGACCGGTTGCAGCGGCTGACCGAAGAGGCCGTCGCCGCGGCGGTCAAGGCCGGGCTCTCGTGCATGTTCGTGACGGAAGACACGACGCGCGCCAATCCGGACTCGCTGCGGGCGCTCTATTCCACCGCCATCCGCGCGGGCGCCAAGCGCGTGTGCGTGGCCGATACCGTCGGGCACGCGACGCCGGCCGGCGCGCGCGCCGTCGTGCGGTTCGTGCAGGCCATCGTCGACGAGTGCGGCGGCGGCGTCGGGATCGACTGGCATGGCCATCGCGATCGCGATCTGGCCATCGAGAACAGCCTGGCGGCCATGGACGCGGGCGCCACCCGCCTGCACGGCGCGGGCATCGGGATCGGGGAGCGCGTCGGCAACACGCCGATGGACGTCCTTCTCGTGAACCTCGTGTTGATGGGGCACCGCAAGTCCGACCTCACGCGGCTGGCCGAGTACTGCGAGACGATCTCCGAGGCCTGCGGCGTGCCGATTCCGCCGAACTATCCGATCATGGGCCGCGACGCCTTCCGCACGGCCACCGGCGTGCACGCCTCGGCGGTGATCAAGGCGTTCAAGAAGAACGACCTGACGCTGGCGGATGCCGTCTACTCGGCCGTGCCTGCGACGATGGTGGGACGCCAGCAGACGATCGAGGTGGGCCCGCTCTCGGGGAAGTCGAACGTCATCTACTGGCTCGAACGGCGCGGCATCGAAGCGACCGACGAACGGGTCGATCGGATCTATTCACGGGCGAAGGCCGCCTCGGGCGTGCTGACCGAAGCCGAGATCAAAGCGCTCGTGTGACGCATGGAGGGCGGGGCTTCAGCCCCGCCCTCCATGTTCTATTTGCTCAGTCTCTTCTCGATATCCGGCAGCGCGGCGACGACGACGTCGCCGACGATCTTCAGGCTGCGTTCGGAGACGTTGTCGAGGTTGTCGGTGGCGCGGTGCCAGTGCGGGTACTCGAGGTCGATGATGTCGACCGACGGCACTCCCGCCGCGAGGAACGGGACGTGGTCGTCCTCGATTTCCCCGGCCTCTTCGTTGGGGAAGACGGCCGCGTGTCCCAGTCGCTGGGCGGCGGCCCACACGAGGTCGGTGAGCCAGCGGGTGGACTTGGACTCGCGCCTGATGCGCAGGTCACGGTCCCCGACCATGTCGAGCAGGACCATCGCCTTGGCGGTCTTGAGGCTTCCGTCCTTCTGGCCCATCGCGACATAGTGCCGGCTTCCGTAGGTGTTGTCGGGCTGTCCCGGCTTGCCGCACTCGTACCAGTCGGTACACACGGCCTCTTCGCCATCCAGCCAGACCAGCTCGTACGTGAACTCGCGCGGCTGGGCGTTCAGCACACGGGCGAGCTCGATCAACATCGCCGCGCTGGAGCCGGCGTCGCTCGCGCCGACAAACTTGAACTCCTTGATCCGTTTGGTGTCGTAGTGGCCTGTGATGAGGATGCGGTCGGTTCGTTTACCGGCGAGCCGCACGATCAGGTTGACCATCTCGATGGCACCGGCCGGCGTGGCTGCCGTCCACTTCTGTTCCTGGACGGTGAGGCCGTAGCTCGTGATTTCCTTCGTGATGTAGGCGCGTGTCTGTGCCAGGGCGGGGGAGCCGGACTCACGCGGCCCGATCGCGACCATCTGGCGCAGGTGGTTCCAGGCGCGTGTGCTGTCGAACGTCGCGGGCGCCGGCGGCTTTTGGACCGCGGGCGAGGACATGCCGACCGAGACCGCGCCGAGACCGCCCTCGCCGGACTGCGAGCACCCCAGCGGGATGAGCGCGCCCAGCGCAACGGCCAATACCGAAAACGTGCGACGCATGCCGCCTCCTTCGATCCCAGCGGGGCCGTCAGCCCCGCTGCTCGATGTTGACGTAGTTCCGGGCGTCGGGCCCGATGTAGATCTGACGCGGCCGGGCAATCTTCTGGTCGGAGTCCCGCAGCATTTCCTCCCACTGGGCCAGCCAGCCGGCGGTCCGGGGAATGGCAAAGAGGACCGGGAAGAAGTCCACGGGGAACCCCATGGCCTGGTAGATCAGGCCCGAGTAGAAATCCACGTTGGGGTAGAGCTTGCGCGACACGAAGTACTCGTCCTCGAGCGCGATCCGCTCGAGCTCGAGCGCGATGTCGAGATACGGGTTGCGCCCGGTGACGGCAAACACCTGATCGGCGGTCTGCTTGATGATCCGCGCGCGGGGATCGTAGGACTTGTACACGCGATGTCCAAAGCCCATCAGGCGGCCTTCGCCGCGCTTCACGCGCGCGATGAAGTCCGGCACGTGGGCGACCGAGCCGATTTCCTTCAACATGCGCAGCACGGCCTCGTTCGCGCCGCCGTGGAGCGGCCCGTACAGGGCCGCCGCCGCGCCCGCAATCGACGAGTAGGGGTCGGCGTGCGAGCTGCCGATGCCGCGCATGACGCTGGTGCTGCAGTTCTGCTCGTGGTCCGCGTGCAGGATGAACAGGATGTCGAGCGCGCGCTCCAGGACCGGGTGCGGGTGGTACTTGAGCTCGGTGAGCTTGAAGAGCATGTTCAGGAAGTTGCCCGTGAAGCTCAGGTCGTTGTCGGGGTACACGTACGGCCGGCCCATGCTGTGCCGGAACGCGTAGGCCGCGATGCTCGGCACCTTCGCGATCAGCCGCCGGATTTGCAGCCGGCGCGACGCTTCTTCATGGATCCGCTTCGCATCCGGGTAGTTGGTCGAGAGCGCGCCCACGGTGGAGAGGAAGATGCCCATCGGGTGGGCGTCGTACTGAAAGCCCTCCATCAGCTTCTTGATGTTCTCGTGGAGCATCGTATGAAGCGTGATCTCGCGCACCCACGACTGCAGCTGTCCCGTCGTCGGCAGCTCGCCGAACAGAATCAGATACGCCGTTTCGAGGTAGGTGCTGTGCTCCGCCAGCTGCTCGATGGGGTAGCCCCGGTAGAGCAGGATGCCTTTCTCGCCGTCGATGTAGGTGATGCGGCTCCGGCACGCGGCCGTGTTCTGGAAGGCCGGGTCGTACGTCATCATCCCGAAGTCGTCGGGCGCAACGCGGATTTGGCGCAGGTCGATCGCTCGGATGGCGCCCTGCTCGATGGGAATCTCGTACTGCTTCCCTGTGCGGTTGTCGATGATGGTCAGAGTCTCGGGCATTGAGTAATCGAGGCATTGTACAGGCTTCGAGGCCTCTGCCGTTCACCCGTTCTCCCGTTCCCGAAGCGCCTAGGCTCCTTCGATCGCCTGGTGCCTGACGTCTTTGGCCGAGACCATGAAGATGACGTCCTCGGCGACGTTCGTGGCGTGGTCGCCCACCCGTTCCAGGTGCCGGGAAATGAGAATCAGGTCGAGCGAGGGCTCGATCGTCGCCTGGATGCGGAGCATGTGGGTCAGGAGCTCGCGGAAGACCT
>Ga0137326_1000221_pt1 | contig 20654 bp, 20 predicted proteins | sample EasRivERMZT500_2_FD_102292 | JGI IMG/M metagenome (GOLD analysis project Ga0137326, IMG submission 102292) | Soil microbial communities from meander-bound floodplain in the East River, Colorado, USA - East River MetaG ERMZT500_2 | ecosystem: Environmental > Terrestrial > Soil > Floodplain ... | reverse complement strand
CCGCCGACTTGCGTGCCGCGAGTCGCGACACCTTCGGACGGTAGGTCGCGACGTTGCCCTTCATCTCCTCGGTGACGGCGCCCTTCTCGACGAGCCGCGTCAGCATCGTCTTCACGGTCGTGTAGGCCCAGCCGGGCTGCTTGCCGAGCCGCTCGATCACGTCGCGCGCGCTCGACCGCTCCCGGCCGGCGCCCTGCCAGAGCGCCTCCATCACGATCCACTCGGCGTCGCTGAAACGCATCGCAGCCCTGGTTTCCCTGCCTTCCGCGCGATTCGTCGCCTGCTCGTGCACGGCTCGGCGCGGACGGATCTTCTACACGTGTAGAAGACGGTAGGCCGGCGGGCGCGCGTCGTCAAGACGGCGCCGGCTCACGCGCGCGACGGCCCCTCGCCCTCGCCGAGGCCGTCTTCGCGGTCGACCACGTACGGGCAGAAGCGGAAGACGTCGCAGTCGACGCCGCGGATGCGGGCGATCCGCTCGATCAGGAGGCGGACCGGCATCAGCTCGACCAGGAACTGCCAGCGCGCCGGACCGGCGGGCAGCTCGAGCGCGAGGTCGCCGGCGCCGTCGGGGACGCCGCGCCCGACCAGCGTCACGTGCGCGCCGGCGCGCCGCAGGTCGGCCGCGAGCGCGAGATCGAGCACGCGCGTGCGCCCCTCCGCCGCGAGCCAGACGATCGCGCGCACGCCCGGCCGCACCACTTCGTTCGGCCCGTGCCGGAACGCGCCGGTCGAATGGGCCGTGGCCGGGAGCTTCGCCGCCTCCTCGAAGAGCTGCCGCGCCTCGTGCGCCGCCGCGAGCCCGGGCCCGCGCGCGAGCAGGACGACCGGTGCGTCGGCCAGGGCGCGCGCGCCGACGAGCTCGACCTCCGCCAGCCGCGCCTGCCACGCCTTCATCTGCTGCTGGACCGCGGCGAGCTGCGCGTCGATCGCCTCCGCCTCTTCGTCCCGCCACGCCTTCGCCGCCGCCGCCGCCACCAGCGCGCCCGCGAGCGCGACGCCGCTGAACATCGTGACCGAGACGTTGAAGTCGAACGGCGCCCCGAGCGCGATCGAGACGTCCGCGCCGCGCGCGAGCGGACTCTCCGGATCGTTCGTCACCGCGAGCACGGTCGCGCCCGCCGCGCGCGCCTTCGGCAGCAGATCGACGACTTCGACGCTCTTCCCGCTGCGCGACAGCGCGAGGATCGCCGCGCCCTTCGGCACCTGCGCGAAGTGGACGAGCTCGCCCGCGTCGAGATTGCGCACCGGCAGCGCGGCCGCGTCGCAGAAGTGCTGGATCGCGAAGCCCGCGTGCCAGCTCGAGCCCATGCCGGCGATCCAGCGCACGGGCGCCGCCGCGAAGGCGGCCGCGGCCGCTTCGAGCGCGGCGCGATTCGCCGCCGCGCGATCGAGCAGCCGGCGCAGGATCGCGTGCAGCTCTTCCGGCTCGCGCAAGGCGTCCTGCAGGAAGCGCGACGACGGCTCGGCCAGCGGGATCTCCTCCGTGCGCGCCGCTCGGCGCGCGGAGATCCTAGCCGTGCGTCGCAGCCCGCCTCAGCGCGTCGACATCTCCGGGCGCGGCTTCCCGGTGAGCGAAGCGTCGCCGTCGAGCCAGGCGAGCGCGTCCTCGAAGTCGAGGAAGCTCCTCGCCTCGTCGCCGCGCAGCGCGCAGAGCGTCGCGACGAAGCCGAGGATGCGCCGCTGCGCGTCGTCTTCGGCGACCAGCGCGATGCGCGAGCGCAGGAACCGCGTCGGCTGCGCGAGCGCGTCGGCGACGCGCACCGCGTCGCCCGGCTCGGCCGGGAACGCCGTCCGGCGGAAGTCGACGACGACCGCGAGCTCCGGATCGGAGCGGTCGCTGCGCGTCAGCTCGAGGAAGTCGGCGCGCAGCGTCGCCGCGTCGCACTCCTCGGAGAGGACGAGCCACGCGGGCTGTCGAGTTTCGCGCCCTGGCTGCAAGGGATCGTGGAACATGGGGGGTCTCCTCATGCCCCCAATCGACCTCTCAGCCGAGAGAACCGTGCGGCGCGGACGGTGAAGGTCCCGTGAAGGGGGACGACGTCCCGCGCAGCCAGCCCCGCGCGGCGTCGCGGTCGCGGAGGCTGCGCGCCTCGCCGCCGCGCAACGTGCAGAGCGCCGCGATCACGCTCACCACGCGCTGCCGCTCCGCCTGGGGCGCCGCGTCACGCGCCGGGAGCGGCCTTCGGCGCCGTCGGCGCGGTCAACTCCTGCACGCCCGTCGCATCGGGAGCGGGCGGCGCCGGGCCGACCTCGGCGCCGATCGCCTCCTCGAACGCGTCGACGTCGAACCCGAACGGCCCCGGCGCGGAGCGATACGCGACGCGGCCGTCCCGGTCGATCAGGATCAGGCGGTCGGGCCACGCCTCGTAGGCGCGGTTGGCGGCGTCGTCGAGGTCGTCGACGACGCCCGGGATCGGCGCGAGCGAGAGCGCGCTCATGCAGTGCTGCGCGTGGTCCTGGCGCTCGGCGAGATTGCGCGGCTCGAACATGACCGTGCCGTCGCACGTCCCCATCGGCCACGGCGAGTCGAGCGCGTGCGCCTCGCGGATGTAGACCACGAGGAAGAGCGCCGCGCCGCGGTACTTCGCCTCGATCTCCTTCAGCCGACCGGCTGAGGCGGTGAACGGTCCTCAGGTGAAGCTGCCGAAGACGAGCGCGATCGGCCGCTCCCCGAAGTGCGCCGCGAGCGTCCACGGCGCGGCCGCGTCACCCTGTGGCTCGAGCGGCACGGCGCGGAAGTCGGGCGCCGCTTCACGCACTTCTTTCGGGATCGAGCCCTCGGCCGGTGCCGGCCCGGCGCGGTTGCGCTCGCGCATCACGAGTCGGCCGTCGCCGTCGGCATCGCGCCGCGCGAGCCACCGCTCGATCTCCGGCCGGGAGAGCAGGCCGTCGTGGTCGTCGTCCATGCCGGCGAGAAGCGTCGCGAACGGGTCGATGCCGTTGATGCCGCCCTTCGCGACCGCCTCGAACTCGGCACGGTCGACGCGGCCGTCGCCGCTGGAGTCGAGCTGCACGAGGCCTTCGAGCAACTCCGCCGTCCCCATCGACTCGGCCTCGCGCCCGCCGACCGCCCGGATCAGGAGCATCGGCAGCGTGAGGTCGGGCAGCGGCGCGAGCTTCTTGTCGAAGTCGGCGCGCGTCACGACGCCGTCGCGGTCGCGGTCGAGCCGCGCGAAGCCCGCGTCGTCGTCGCGCGAATACTCGGCGCGTGTGATCCGGCCATCCCGGTCGGCGTCGTACGTGGTCGAAAGCCACTGCCACCAGCCGTCGTGGTCGCGGCGCAGCTCGGCCTCGAGGTCGCGGCGCGGCTTTTCGGGAGCGGGAGCCGGCTCCGGCTCGGTGCTCTTGCAGCCGGCGAACGCCAGGAGGGAGACAACTACTGCTTTCGAGAGCCGACCGGACGGCATCGCGCGCTCCTCGGGGCCGCGGATCTTACGCGGCAACGGAGCGGGCGCGGGTCTCAGCGGGAGTTGTGCGTCGACTCCGCTTGCGGACGGACCTCGTGCGTCGTGCGCGCCGAGCGGGCGAAGACGCTGCCGATCAGGAGACCGATCGCGAGCGGCAGCCCCCAGGTGAGGAGGAACTCGCCGAACCGGGCCATCCGGCTCGGCCGGCTTTTCGTCACGCGGGCTGCGGGATCGATCACGGCGGATCGCCTCCGGGACACCAATGCTTGCTTCGGAACAAGCGGGAAGCGACCCTGAAACGAAACGGAAGAATCTGCTGAAGTCCGTCCGACGCGGGGGAGGAACGGGATGGTGAAGCCGACGCGGGGTGCACGGGCCGGGACGGCGGGGTGCGCCGCCCTTCTCGCGCCGGGACTCTCCTTCCTCCTCGCCGCCGCGGCGCCCGCGCAGGTCCCTGCGTCGGGTGACTCGCAAAAGCAGCTCGAAAAACAGATGCGGCAGTACGACGACGCCTGGCGTCTCGAGGTTCCGGCCGACGCCACGTTCTCCGAACGGCTGCTGCTCGACTACGGCGCATCGGCGCGCTTTGGCCTCTACAACATCGACGACGAGGGGAGCCACGGCCACGTGCTGCGGCAGTACGACGGCCGCGCATGGGTGCGCGCCGACCTCGACGGCATGCACCGCGTCTACGCGCGGCTCAAGTTCCAGTACGACGACTTCAACACGGGCGACGACTTCGACGGGCGCGGCGACGAGTTCCGCAACCCGATCGGCGAGCGCTGGTGGTACGAGTTCGACCTGCGCGGGCGCGAGCGCGGCGGCGCCGAGACGGCGCTCTGGAACGTCGACGTCAAGGTCGGCAAGCAGTTCGTGCAGTTCGGCTCCGGCCTCGCGCTCTCGACGGCGCTGATCGCGGCGCAGCTCGAGCTCACGTACGGCGGCCTCGTGCTCGACCTGCTCGGCGGCGACACGCCCTTCGACGACACGGTCGACTTCGACGTCTCGCGCCCCGGCTTCGACACCAACGTGAAGCGCCGCTTCGTCGGCGGGCTGCTCGAGGCGCGCGGCGGCGACCACGTCCCCTACGTCTACGGCCTCGTGCAGCGCGACCACAACAACCACGACTACACGCTCTACCAAGCGAACGGGCTGCTCTACCCGACACTCTTCGAATACGACTCGGAGTACTTGGGCGTCGGCCTGCACGGCAGCCTCGGCGGCCAATGGGGCTACCAGAGCGAGCTCTCGCTCGAGTCGGGCCGCGCGCTCTCGAGCCCGATCGGGCAGGGCGGCGCGCTGATCGTCCAGTCGGAGGAGGACATCCACGCCTGGGCCGCCGAGATGCAGGTCGCCTACGCGCTGCGCGACGCCCGCGAGACGCGCACCGAGGCCGAGCTGATCGTGGGTTCCGGCGACGACGACCGCCTCGACTCGGCCGACACCTTCGGCGGCAACCTCACCGGCACGAGCGACCGCGCCTACAACAGCCTCGGCTTCGCGCAGACTGGCTACGCGCTCGCGCCCGACCCGAGCAACCTCGCGACGCTGCGGCTCGGCACGGCCACGTCGCCCTTCGTCGGGCGCGGCGACTCCCTCGACCGGCTGCGGCTGCTCGTCGACCTCTACGGATTCGTGAAGCTCGACACGAACGCGCCGATCAGCGTTCCGACCGACGACTACCGCTATGTGGGCGCTGAGCTCGACCTTGGCTGCGACTGGCCGTTCTTCACCGACGTGACGTTCCAGGCGCGGACCGGCTTCTTCCTGCCCGGCGACGCGATGCCGAGCGGGCAGAGCGACCTGCGCATGTTCCTCTACGGGAGCGTGACCTATGTGTTCTGAGAGAAGCGGCGTGCGGCGGCTGGTGGTTCCGCTGTTGGGAGCGCTCTCCCTCTCGTTCACCGACGGCTGAACAGCATCGCATCCGGCCGACCGCACGATCGACCACGCGCCCAACAGCACAAACGAGCTCGACTTCTGACAGCGGCTCGAGACACAGTCGCTCCTCTCGAACCACGACGCACTGCACGGGTTGCTGCTGCTCGCGGACGAGAAAGACGACCGCGCCAGCTTCGCGGAGCGCCTCGAGGAGGCGCGGCGGCGCGGCTGGGTCGGCGCGAGTGAGTCGCTCGCGCCCGACGAGACGGCGGCGATCGGCCTCGTCTGCGTCGCGCTGTGCGACGTGCTCGCGCTGCGCGGCGGCGTGACGATGCGGCTCGCGCCACGCTCGTAGCGCTACTGCACGCGCGAAATGGTCGCGGCCGAGCTCCTGACCGATCGCACCAAGTACATAGCGCTGCGCGGGCCCGACTTCCTCGACCTGGTCGGCCGCGCCGAGGACTGGCGCGCCGCGCACGGGAGCAAGCCGTGAACGCCCTGTTCGCACTCTTCCTCTCGCTCCAGGCTCCGGCGCCGCAGGCGCCGCCGCCCGCGACCGCGCCCAAGGTCGAGGCACTCCCCGAAGGCAGGCAGGAGAAGCTGCAGGCCCTCGTGATCGCCGTCGAAGGCAAGGCGGAGTGGAAGGCGGCGGGCGCGGAGAAGTTCACGGCGGCCGCCGTGAACGACCTGCTCGACGCCGGCGCGGAGGTCCGCACCGGCCTGCGCTCGACCGTCACGCTGCGCGTCGGCAAGAACGCCTCGCTCGTGGTCGACCGCGCGAGCCGCGTCGAGCTGCCGGTCATGGTCCAGGACGGCGCCGTCCTGCGCACGCGCGCGGCCGTCCACCGCGGCCGATGCGAGTTCAAGGTCGAGGCGGTCGCGATCACGAGCGACTTCCAGGTGGTGACGCCGTCCGCGACGCTCGCCGTGCGCGGCACCGGCTTCACCGTCGAGTGGGGAGCGCTCGAAGGCGTGAAGGTGACCGGCGTCGACACGAACCGCGTGCGCGCCATCGAGCTCGGCTACTTCGCGGGCCTCCAGCAGGTCTTCGTGTCGGGCGACGGCGCGTCGAGCTCGCCGTGGCCGCAGCCGGTCGAGCTCGCGCTCTACCGCACCGTCTTCCCGCCGCCGCCGCCGTCGCTCGAGGTCGACGGCAAGGACCTCCTCGCGCGCGGGCCGGGCGGCTACGACGGCGCGCTGCCGCGCCAGTCGCTGCTCCACCTGCTCGACCGGCAGCGCAAGGTCGACCAGGGCGGAAGCGAGATCGGCACCGCGCTCGGCAAGTTCGACACGCAGGGCCGGCCGGTGAAGGGCCGCTGAGCAGAGCCACGGAATCGTGAAGCGGCTCTGCCGTCGAGCGCGCTCCTCGCCAACCACGGCCCCGGCACCTCCGGCGGCGGCAGCTCGACCGCGCGGCGCCGTCCTCGGCCGCCGCTACGACGTGGTCTGATCCAGCAGGACCATCTGTGCCGCCTTCTTCTTGCCGCGGCCGGGGTCGAGGCGCTTGTAGTTGCCGTCGGGCTGCATCTCGAAGGCCTGGTTGTCTTCGAAGTAGAGGCGCAGGCCTTCCTTGAGGACGCGCTCCTTCAGCTTCTTGTCGAGGATCGGGAAGGCGGTCTCGACGCGGCGTTGGAGGTTGCGTTCCATCCAATCCGCGCTGGCGAGGTAGACGATCTCCTCGCCGCCGGCGTGGAAGAAGAAGATGCGGCTGTGCTCGAGGAAGCGGCCGATCACGCTGCGCACGCGGATGTTCTGCGAGATGCCGGCCATGCCGGGCCGCAGACAGCAGGTGCCGCGCACGACGAGGTCGATCGGCACGCCCGCCTGCGAGGCGCGGTAGAGCGCCTGGATCACGCTCGGCTCGGTGAGCGCGTTCATCTTGGCCTGGATGGCGCTCGGCCGGCCGGCGCGCGCCTCCTCGGCCTCGCGCGCGATCAATGCGAGCATCTTCTCCTGCATCGCGAACGGCGACTGCACCAGCTTCTTCAGCTTCGCCACGCGCCCGAGCCCGGTGAGCTGCTGGAACAGGAAGTGGACGTCCTCGCAGAGGTCGTCGTCGGTCGTGAGCAGGCTCCAGTCGGTGTAGGCCCGCGCCGTCCGCGCGTGGTAGTTGCCGGTGCCGAGGTGGACGAAGCGCTTGAGCAGCCCGCCCTCGCGCCGCACGACCAGCATCGCCTTCGCGTGCGTCTTGTAACCGACGACGCCGTAGACGACGCGTGCGCCGGCCTCCTGCAGCTTCGTCGCGAGGTCGATGTTGGCCGCCTCGTCGAAGCGCGCGCGCAGCTCGACCACCGCCGTCACTTCCTTGCCTGCGCGCGCCGCCTTGATCAGCGCCTCCGCCATCGGCGAGTCGCTGCCGGTGCGGTAGAGCGTCTGCTTGATCGCGAGCACGTCGGGGTCGGCCGCCGCCTGCAGCGCGAAGTCGACGACCGGCGCGAACGATTCGAAGGGATGGTGCAGCAGCAGGTCGCCGCCGCGGATCGCCTCGAAGAGCTTCGCCGACTGGCGCACGCGCACCGGGATGGCCGGCGCGAATTGCGGGAACTTCAAGTCGGCGCGCTCGACCTCGTCGTAGATGGCGCCGAGGCGGTGGAGGTTGACCAGGCCGTCGACCCGGTAGACCGACTCGATGGGAAGCCGGAACTGCTCGAGCAGGAAGTCGAGCGTCTCCTGCGGGCAGTCGGCGCTCACCTCGAGGCGCACGGCGATGCCGAAGTTGCGGCGCGTCAGCTCGCCCTTCAGCGCCGCGAGCAGGTCGTCGACCTCCTCCTCGTCGACCCAGAGGTCGGAGTCGCGCGTCGCGCGGAACTCGTGGCAGCTCGTCACCTTCATGCCGGGGAAGAGCTCGCCCACGTGCGCCTGGATCAGCGCCGAGAGCAGCACGAAGTCCCACGGCTTGTCGGCGACGTTCGCGGGCGGCCGGATCACGCGCGGCAGCGAACGCGGCGCCTGCACGACCGCGAGCCGCGCATTTCTGCCGAACGCGTCGTTCCCCTCGAGCTTCAAGATCAGGTTGAGCGACTTGTTCAGGATGCGCGGGAACGGGTGCGCCGGGTCGAGCCCGACCGGCGTCAGCACCGGCAGCACCTCTTTCTGGAAGAACTGGCGCGCCCACTCCTTCTGCTTCGCGCTCCAGTCGCTCACCCGGAGGATGCGGATCCCCTCCTTGGCGAGCGCCGGCAGCAGCACCTCGTTCAGCACGCGGTACTGCTCGGCGACGAGGTAGTGGGCGACGCTGCCGATGCGGCGCAGGAGCTCGCTCGGCGTGAGGCCGTCGGGGCCGGTGCGCGCCATCCCCTGCATCAGCTGCTCGCGCACGCCCGCTTCGCGGATCTCGAAGAACTCGTCGAGGTTGTTCGAGCAGATGGTGAGGAAGCGCAGCCGCTCGAGCAGCGGCATCTCCGGATCGACCGCGAGCGACAGCACGCGCCGCTGGAACTCGAGCATCGACAGCTCGCGATTCACGTAGAGCCGCGGGTCGGCGAGGTCGACCTTCACCGGCAGCGGAGCGGCGGCTCCCGTCGAATCGTTCACGTCGCGCTCCAGGGCGCGGAGCTCGTGCCGGGCTCCGCGAGGGGCGGGGATGTTATCGGCGTTCGATGAAGGGGAGGGGAAGTCCGCACTCCCGGGAGATCATGCGCAGGAAATCGCCGCGCGCCCGCCGCGGCGGGGCGTCTCCGCGGGACGCTGGAGTCCAACACTGCGGCACGCAGGGTGGTAGGCTCGCCCGGCCGATGAGATCCGTCATGCGCCAGCTCGCCCGTCTTCTGCTCGCCTTCGTGGTCGTGCCGGGACTCCTGTTGCCGCAGGGCGGCAGCTACTGCCTCGCGCGGCTCTTCGGCGGCGGCGATGCCGAGCGCAAGGCGAAGTGCGACGACTGCTGCAGCCGGGCCGTGCGCGCCGAGCGGCACGAGTCGGCGCGGTCGATCGCCAAGGCGGGAGCGCCCCGCTCGTCCGACGTCGACGCGTGCTGCATCGCGCTGCCCGAGATCGGCGGCGCGGTCGACTCGAGCGCGCAGGCGCGCCTCGACGCGCAGGCCGCGCTCGCGCAGCTCGCGACGCCGCTCTACTTCGCACCCGATGACTTCGCGACGAGCGTCGCCGCCGACGGCCGCTTCGCCTTCGCTTCGCGCGGCCCGCCCGACGCGCCGCGCGTGCACCCCGTCCCGATCGCGCTGCCGCTCCGCCTCTAGGAGCGAGGCCTCGCCGCGGTCGCGTCCGCGCGTCTTCGCACGTCGCGAAGGCCGGAGCGCGTCCAAGTCCCGCGGAAGAGCCTCCGATGTTCCAGTTCCCACGCCTCCGTTCCGTCCCGATCGTTTCCGTTCCGATCCTCTGCGTCGGCATCGCCGGCGGCTGCTCGACCACCGAGCCGCCGCTGCGCGCGACGCCCGAGTCGTCCGTCGCCGACCTCGCGCACGACCTCGAAGCGCAGTGGAGCGCGCGCGCCGAGGCGCTCGATCCGGTGGCGAGCACGCGCGATCCGGTCGCGTTCTGGAGCGCGGTCGCCGACGGCGTCGCGCCCGCCGTGCGCGCGGCGCAGCAGGAGGTCGCGGCGCGCGACGCGGAGGCGCGCGCGGTCGGGCCGGGCGTCGCGCCGGGGTTCGAGGCGAGCTACCTCGCCGACGGCAAGGGCGACGAGCCGGGCGTGCGCGAGGCCGAGTTCGCGCTCGCGCTCGACGTCGCCGGACTGGTCGGCGCGGGCCGCAGCGGCGCGACGCGGGCGCGCGCGCACGCGCAGGCGGCGCTCGCCCGCGCGGAGCTCGCGGCAGCGCGCATCGAGACGCGCCGCGCGCTGTTCGGCGCAGCGGCGGAGCTCGGCGGGGCGCGCGCCCTCGCGCAGCGGATCGCGGAGCTCGAAAAGGAAGCCGAACCGTCGCTCGCGCGGATCGCGCTGCTCGCATCTCGGGGCTGGCTCGCGCCGGGCGACGTCGCGATGGCGCGCTCGATGGCGCACCACCTCGAAGCGCGGCGCGCCGCGCTCGAAACGGCGGCCGCGCGCGCCCGTCTCGAGCTCGTGAAGGCGAGCGGCCTTTCGCCGCGGAGCCCCTGGCTCGACGACGACGCGCTGGTGCAGATCGACGGTTTCGAGAAGGGCGCGGCGAGCGATGACTCGCCGCGCGACGCGCCGCAGCTGCTCGAGCTGCAGCCGACGCTCGAGGTCGCGCGGGCGCGCTGGGTGGTCGCCGAAGCGGAGCTGCGCATCGCGTGCGCCGACCGGTGGCCGGCACTGCTGGTCGGACCGAAGGCACGCTTCACGGCCGACGAGCTCCTGCTCGGCGGGCTGCTGCGCCTCGAGCTGCCGTGGCCGGGCGCCGCGTCCGCCGCGGTCGATGCCGCGAGCGCGCGGCGCGACGAGGCGCAGCGCACGCTCGCCGACGACTACGCCGCCGCGATCGAACGCCAGGCGGCCGCTGCGCAGTCGCGCGACGCGGCCCGCGCCACCGCCGACGAGCACGCGCGCGAGATCGACGAGGCGAGCGCGCGCCGCTTCGACGCCGCGTGCGCGCGCTTCGCGGTCGACGCCGCCGAGCTCGCCGACTGGACCATGGCGCTCGGCCAGCGGGAGGAGGCGCTCACGGCGCGCTCCGAAGCGCGCGTCGCCGCGCTGCGCGCCCGCTTCGAATTCGAGGCGGCACGAGGGGAGGACCGCCCATGAGCGACGTCCGACCCGACATCGACCTCGCAGGGCTCGCGCGCGCGCCGGTCGCGCCAGTCGCTCCACCCAAGCGGCGGAAGCTCCGCATCATCGTCCCGCTTCTCTTGGTCGCCGGCTTCGCGGCGGTGCTCGTCTCGACGCTCGGCGACTACTTCACGGGGTCCGTCGCAGTGACCGTCGTCCGACCGCAAGCGGCGGAAGGCCTCGCCGCGGCGGGCGGCGCGACGCTGCAGCGCAGCGGCTGGGTCGAGCCCGACCCCTTCCCGATCCAGGCGACCGCGCTCACTGCCGGAATCGTGAAGCAAGTAGTCGTGCTCGAAGCGGCGACCGTCCATCCCGGCGATCCGATCGCCACGCTCGTCGACGACTCGGCGCGCCTCGACGTCGACGCGGCGCACGCGGCGCTCGCGCGCGCCGCCGCGGAGCTCGCGAAGGCGACGGTCGAGCGCGACAACGCCCACGCGAGCTTCGACGCCGCGCTCGAGATCTCCGAGCTCGTCGCCACGGCCGGTGCCGACGCCGCGGCGCGCACCGCCGAAGCGCAGCACCGCGACGCCGCCGCCGCCGAGGCGGCCGCGCGCGTGCGCGTCGCGACCGAAGAGCTCGAAGTGCAGCGCTACCTCGCCGAACACGGCGGCGCCGGCCCTCGCCAGGTCGAATTGTCGGAAGCGAAGGCCGACGTCGAGAAGGCGGCGCTCGCGCAGATGCAGGCCGACGCCGCCCTCGCGCACGCCGAAGCGGAGAAGTCGGCGGCGCGCCTCGCTCGCGCGCGCCGCGAGCGCGAGCTGCGCCTCCCCGAGAAGCTGCGCGTGCAGTCGGCCGACGCGGCGGTGGCCGTCGCCGAAGCGGCGGTGGCGGAAGCGACGGCGGCCGCGAAGCGCGCCGCGCTCGCGCTCGAACGCACCGTCGTGCGCGTGCCGGGCGCGGGCGATCCGTCCGCGCCGGCGGCTCTGGTCGTCGCGCAGCGCCTCGTCGCGCCCGGCTCGTCCGTCGGCGGCGAAGGCCGGGAAGTCGTCGCGACGCTCTTCGACCCCGAGCACTTGCGGGTTCGGGTCGACGTCGAGCAGTCGGAGGTGCGCAAGCTCGCGCTCGGTCAGCACGCGCGCATCGCCGCGCCGACGCGGCCGGGGAAGCCTTACGACGGTGAGGTGACGCGCATCGTCGCGCAGGCGAACGTCGAGAAGGTGACGCTCCAGGTCCACGTGAAGATCGCGCAGCCCGACGCGGCGCTGCGGCCGGAGATGCTGGTCGAGGTCTCTTTTCAGGCGAATGAAGCCGCGGCCGGAGCACCGGGCGCCGCACCCGGTGCGACCGGCGCCGCGGGCGAAACGCCCGCGACGCGCGCCGTCTGGATCCCCGCGCGCCTGATCGAAGACGGCGCCGTCTGGATCGTCGACGCCGGGAGCGGCCGCGCCGCGCGCCGCGCCGTCGAGGTCGCGACGCGCGACGGCGAGCGCGCGCTCGTCACGCGCGGGCTCGACCTCTCCGACAAGGTGATCGACGGCGGCCGCGCCGGACTCGCCGTCGGGCGCCGCCTCGAGATCACGAACGAGGGAGGACGCTGACATGGCCTTCCTCGAGCTCGAAGGCGTCACCAAGACCTATCGCAAGGGCGGCAGCGAGATCGCGCCGCTGCGCGACGTCACGCTCGCGATCGAGCAAGGCGAGTTCTTCGTGCTGCTCGGGCCGTCCGGCAGCGGCAAGACGACGCTCTTGAACCTGCTCGCCGGCATCGACCGGCCCGATTCCGGCGTCGTGCGCGTCGGCGGCGTCGACGTCGCGAGCCTGCCGCGCGCGCGCCTCGCCGACTGGCGCGCCGAGCACGTGGGCTACGTCTTCCAGCAGCACCACCTCGTGCCGGTGCTCACCGCCTACGAGAACGTCGAGCTGCCGCTCTTTCTCTTCCCGCTCTCCGCGGTCGAGCGCCATCGAAGGGTCGCGCTCGCGCTCGAGGCGGTGGGCCTCACCGACCGCGCCTCCCATCGCCCCAAGCAGCTCTCCGGCGGACAAGAGCAGCGCGTCGCGATCGCGCGCGCGATCGTCGCCGATCCGCCGCTGCTCGTCTGCGACGAGCCGACCGGCGACCTCGATTCGGAATCGGCGAGCGGCGTCCTCACGCTGCTCGACCGGCTCCATCGTGAGCGTCACAAAACGATCGTGATGGTGACGCACGACCCGCACGCGGCGGCGCACGGCACGCGCGTGGTCCACCTCGACAAGGGTGCGCTGCGCGAAGAGGTGAAGACGTGAAGCTCTCGAAACTCGCGCTTCGCAACCTCGGGCGGCGCAAGCTGCGCACGGCGCTGACGATCGGCGGCGTCGCGTGCGCGGTGCTGCTCTTGGTGCTGGTCGAGAGCCTCGCGAGCGGGCTCGACGACGCGCTCTCCGGCAGCGAGGCGGCGCGCACGCTCATCGTCTACCGCCAGAACCGCTACTGCCCGCAGACGTCATTCCTGCCGCAGGACGGCGCCGCCGCGATCGCGCGCGTGCCGGGCGTGCAGAGCGTGCTGCCGGTCAAGATCTTCCTCAGCAACTGCCGCGCGAGCCTCGACGTGATCGCGTTCCACGGCGTGCCGGCGAAGCAGCTCTTCGATGCACGCCGGATCGAGCTGCTCGAAGGCGACCGCGCGGCGTTCGAGGCACGCGGCGACGCGGCGCTGCTCGGGAAGAGTTTCGCGGCGCGGCGCCATCTGACCATCGGCGACCGCTTCCGCTTCGGCGGCTTCGAGGTGACGGTCGCCGGCATCTACGCGTCGTCCGAGCCGATCCAGGAGAACCTGATCGTCACCCACCTCGAATTCCTGCAGCGCAACGCGCGCGTGAACCAGCAGGGCACCGTGACCGAGTTCGAGGTGAAGGTCGACGATCCGAAGCGCGCCAAAGAGATCGCAACCGAGATCGACCGCGTCCTCGCGTCGAGCTCCGCGCCGACCGACACGCGCCTCGAACAGGCATTCCTCGAGAGCGCGACCGCCGACCTGCGCGAGATCCTGCGCTTCGGCCGCCTCTTCGGGCTCGGCTGCGTGCTCGTCGTGCTGGTGGTCGTCGCGAACACCGTCGCGATGGCGGTGGGCGAGCGCGTGCGCGAGCTCGCGGTGATGCGCACGCTCGGGTATCGCGAAGGCCGCCTCGCGCGGCTGATCGTCGGCGAGTCGCTGCTGCTCGCGGCGGCCGGCGCCGCGCTCGGACTCGGCGGCGCGCTGCTGGTGATCCGGCTCACGTCGCTCACGATCGGCGTCGAGGGCGTACTGGTGAGCTTCGCCACGTCGCCCGCGCTGTTCGTGCGCGCGTTCGCCGTCGCGGCGTTCGCGGGCGTCGCCGCCGCGGCGCTGCCGGCGTGGCGCGCGACGCGCAGCGAGGTCGCCGCCGCGCTGCGCGGCGCGGCGTGAGGCGAGACGCAATGGCCCTTTCGCGACGGATGCTCCCCTTCGACTACGCGGTGCTGAACCTCGCGCGGCGGCCGGCGCGCACGCTGCTCACGGGGCTGTCGGCGGCGCTGGTCGCGCTGCTGCTCGTCGCGACCGCGGCGTTCGTGCGCGGGCTCGAGCGGAGCTACGCGGCGACCGCGGAAGCCGACACCGCGATCCTCCTCTCGGTCGCCTCGCAGAAGGACGTCGTGCGCAGCGCCGTCCCGCTCGCGGTCGCCGACACGGTCGCGGCCGACGTGAAGGGGATCGCGCGCATCGACGGTGTCGCCGCCGTCTCGCCCGAGATCCACATGGCGACGTACGTCTCGCTCGGCGACGCGCCGGCGGGCGGCGCGCCCGACCCGCGCTTCGCGGCGTTCGTGCGCGGCGTGACGGAGCGCGCGTACCTCGTCCATCCGAAGGTGACCGTGCTGCGCGGCGCGCTGCCGCGCGACGACGAGGTGCTGGTCGGGCGGCTCGCGGCGGCGAAGCTCGGCGTCGACGCGGCGCGCCTCGAGGTCGGCGCGACGCTCCGCTTCGAGGGCGCCGCGTGGCGCGTGAGCGGCGTCTTTTCTGCGCCCGGCACCACTTTCGACTCGGAGATCTGGGCGCCGCTCCATCCGCTCAAGGGCCGCGTCAAGCGCGACGACGTCTCGGCCGTCTTCGTGCGCGTCGGCTCGGACTCCGGCTTCAGCGAGCTCGAGCTCTTCGCGCGCCGCCGCCTCGACCTCGAGCTGCTCGCGATGACCTCGACCAGCTACTACCGCGACCTCGCGGCCTACTTCGACCCGATCCGCCACCTCGCGTGGGCGATGGCCGTGCTGATCGGGCTCGCCGCCCTGCTCTCGGGAGCGAACACCTTGAACGCCGCCGTGCAGGAGCGTGGGCGCGAGCTCGCGACGCTGCGGGCGCTCGGCTACCCGGTGCGCGCGCTCGTCTGGGCGCTCGGCCAGGAGTCGCTCGTGCTCGCGGCGGCGGGCGGGCTCCTCGGCCTCGCGCTCGCGCGCCTGCTCGTGAACGGCGGCAGCGTCCGCCTCGCCATGAGCGCCTTCACCCTGGAAGTCGACCCGGCCTGCGTGCTGGTCGGATTCACGGGAGTTCTTTTTCTCGGCGCCGCGGGGATCATCCCGGCAGCGCTGCGCGCGGTGCGGCAACCGGTCGCGATCGCGCTCAAACAGGAATGAACCATGAACGAGGAGAGTGAGATGTCCGATCGGTTCCACGTGGTGGCGAGGAGCGCCGTCGTCGCCCTCGCCATGTTCGCCGTCGCTTGCAGCTCGAAGGAGGAGCCCGCGGGCGCGTCTCACTCCGCCGCGAAGGGTGCCCGTCCTCCCCCGACGTTCGTGCTGCAGAACGAACCGCCCGGAGCGCAGCCCGTGAAAGAGATCCTGCAGAAGGCCAAGGACGGCGAAGAGGTCGTCGCCGTCGGCCGCGTCGGCGAGGAAGTTCCCGGCCGCGCCGCCTTCCGACTCGTCGACGCGTCGCTCACGCCGTGCAGCGAGATGGAGATGCCCGACGCCTGCACGACCCCGTGGGACTACTGTTGCTCGCCCCCCGACGAGATCCGCAAGAACGCCGCCTCCGTCGAGCTGCGCCAGGGCGGCTCCGCCCTCGAAGCCGACCTCCTCGGCTGGAACGGCTTCGACCACATGAAGACCGTCGTCGTCCAGGGCCGCGTCGAACGCGACTCCACCGGCAACATCACCATCGCGGCGAGCGGGGTGTTCGTCCGGAAGTGAGACGAAGGGGCCGAAGGATGATGCGCGCCGCGACGACGTTCTTGACGCTGGGCCTGCTCGCCCGCGTCGCGTGGAGCGCCGCGCTCCCGCAGGCCGCGGCGGTTGACACGGCCCGGGCCCCCCCCGCAGCGGCAGCTGGCGACGAGCGCGGCGTCGTGCTGCGCACGCCCGAGGCTTGCCCCGGCTACACGCTCGTCAGCCCGTTCAGCAACACGACGACCTACCTGCTCGATCTCGACGGCCGCGTCGTCCATCAGTGGGAGAGCGCCTACCATCCCGGCCTCTCGCCCTACCTGCTCGACGACGGCCGGCTGCTGCGCGGGATCAACGTCGAGACGCCGTTGCCGATCAAGGCCGGCGGGCGCGCGGGCGGGCTGCAGATGTTCTCGTGGGACGGCGAGCTGCTGTGGGAGTTCCACCTCGCGAGCATGCTCGCCTTCTACCACCACGACATCGAACCGTTGCCGAACGGCAATATCTTGGTGATCGGCTGGGAGGCGCGCACGCGGGAGCAGGTGCGCGACGTCGGCAGGCTCCCGAGCTGCATCGGCGACGACGGCCTCTGGCCGTGCGCCGTCTTCGAGATCGAGCCGCTGCCGCCGGTCGGCGCGCGCGTCGTCTGGGAGTGGCACGCCTGGGACCACCTGATCCAGGACGTCGATCCCGAGCTGCCGAACTACGGCATCGTCGCCGACCATCCCGAGCGCGTGAACATCAACGCCGACATCCCGAAGGCGGGCGAGCCGGACGGCGAGGTGACCGACGCCGAGCGCGCGCAGTTGAGGAAGCTCGGCTACATCGGCGCCGACGACGACCTCGACGACAAGGAGAAGCGCCGGCGCAAGCGCGCCGACTGGCTCCACCTGAACGCCGTCGATTACAACTCGCAGCTCGACCAGATCGCGCTCAGTTCCGCTCAGTTGAGCGAGGTCTGGATCATCGACCACAGCACGACGCGCGACGAGGCTCGCGGCAGCAGCGGCGGCCGCCAGGGGAAAGGCGGCGACCTGCTCTGGCGCTGGGGCAACCCGCAGAACTGGCAGCAGGGTGGACGCAAGGATCGCCAGCTCTTCCACCAGCATGACGTGAGCTGGGTCCATCCCGGCCAGCCGGGCGCCGGCCACCTGACGATCTTCAACAATGGCCGCGAGCGGCCGGAGGGCGAGTGGTCGAGCGTGATCGAGATCGCCCCGCCGCTGCAGGAGGATGGCAGCTACGCGCGCGAGGAGGGAACGCCGTTCGGCCCCGCCGCGCCGTGCTGGGTCTATGACCCGCCGGCGCCCGACCGCTTCTACGCGAGCTTCATCTCGGGCGCCCATCGCCTCGGCAACGGCAACACGCTCGTCTGCTCGGGGCCCGATGGCCGCGCGTTCGAGGTGACGAGCGCCGGCAAGATCGTATGGGATTGGAAGAACCCGTTCGGCGATCCGGGCGATGGCGACGGCAACGAGCTGCTCTACGGCCTCTTCCGCGCGACGCGCATCGGGCCCGACCACCCGGCGCTGAAGGGACGCACGCTCGTCCCGCTCGCGCCGCAGTCGAAGACGGTGCTCGAGATCGTCGCCGAGAGGAAGTCGCACGAGCCGCCGCGCGAGCCGGGCTGGCAGCCGCTCGTCGACGCAAAGCTCGGCCTCGACCGTTGGGTCCCCGTCAACGTCGCGCGCTGGCAGACCTTCACGGTGGTCCCCGATCCCGACGACGCGAAGGAGGTGATGATCCACTCGACCGGCAAGCCGACCGGCATCCTGCGCAGCGACTGCATGTATGAGAACTTCCTCTGCGAGTTCGAGTGGCGCCACCTCGCGGAGCCGGGCAACGCCGGCTTCTTCGTGTGGGCCGATCCACTGCCCGCCTTGGGCGGCCCGTTCACGCGCGGGATCGAGGTGCAGGTCTGCAATCTCGGCAACGGCGACGGCTTCACGTCGCACGGCGACCTCTTCCCGATCTGGGGTGCGACGATGACGCCCGACCCGCGCTTCCGGATCTCCGGCGCGCGCTCGATGCCGAAGACCGACGCCTTCCACGCGCTGCCGACCGGCCAGTGGAACCACTACCGGATCAGCTGCGTCGACGGCGCGATCACGCTCGAGGTGAACGGCCGTCTCGTGACCGCGGGCACCGCCTGCTCCCCGTCGAAGGGCTACCTCTGCCTCGAGTCGGAGGGGACCGCAGTCGACTTCCGGAAGATCCGGATCTGGGAACTCCCATCCGGCACGCACGCCGCCGACGCCGCGCGCACCGCGACCGCGGCAGGCGTCGAAGAGTCGCTCTTCGATGGGCTCGGGCTCGACGGCTTCACCGTCCGCAAGGGGACCTGGAGCGCGGAGGACTGGCGAATCACCTGCAAGGCAGGGGATCCCGCCGAACTCGAAAGGGCACTTCCCGACGGGACGGTCGAGCTCCGTCTCGATTTCAAGCGCGACGCCGCGGCGGCGCCCGACTCGCTGCCGTTCCGACTCGGCGACGCGCGTTTCGAGTCGCGTGGAGAGAAACGCGCCGGATGGAACCGCGTCCGCGTGCGGCTCCTCGCCGATCGCTTCGAGCTCGACCTGAACGGCGAGCGGCGCGACGTCGCGCGCACCGCGGGAACGGCGTTGCCGGCGCTCGTGCTCTGCGGCGATGGGACGGCGACGGAGTACTGCAGCCTCTTCGCTGCCGCCGAGTGAGCGCCGCCGCGGCGAAGTGACCGCGCCGCGGGCAATCTGGATTTTCTCGGTTCGGTTGCGGAGCCGTCGTCGTCCTCCCTGGCGTCCGAAGACGCACTTCCGAGGAAGGAAGTGCCCTGAGCTCGGCGACCCAGTCACGCGCGGCAGCGTGTGCTGCCGCTTCCATCGTTGGACCCATCCCAGGAGACAACAGCATGCGCATTGCATTCATCGTCGTCGCTGCGGCCGTTTGCACCGCGGCATTCGTGCCCGTCCGCGCGCAGACGACCTTGCCGCTCGCGGACGTCACGCTGGTCGCCGAGAAGTCGGTGTCGTTCACCGAGTTCGCGACCGCGCAGAAGAACGGCACGAACGGCAACAAGAGGGGCAACCACGGCAACTTCTACGACTACGGCTTCTACGGGTACGGCGGCCACCGCGGGCCCCGCGGGTACTACGGCGAAATCGACAACGCATCATCCCGCGCGGGTGATGCCGCGCTCGTCGCCGTGGAACTGCGCTGAACATCGGATTGAAACGACGCCGGCCCGCTCGAGGGCCGGCGTCGTGACCCGGCGGCGGAGCGAGTGCAAACCGTCATGACCAGCCGACATCTCGCGTGGTCGATCGCCGCGTTCCTCCACCTCGTGCTGGTGGTCTGCGGCGCCGCGAGCGTCACGCTGTCGGGTCGCAACCTCGCTCTGGGGATCCTGGCGCAGTACTCCGAGTTCAGCGGGGCCGACACCCAGTACGGCTTCTTTGCGCCAGCCGTCGCATCGCAGTGCCGAGCGGTGCTGACGCTGCGCGATGCGGAGGGGCGCGAGTGGTCCGACACTCTCGTCGCGGACGCCGCAGCCGGATTCGGATGGCGGACTTCCTCCGCCATCGACGCGATCCCGAGACTGCCGGAGAACCTGCGGCGGGCGCTGGCGGGGTCGTGGGCCGCGGTGATGTTCGGCCGTCATCCGAGCGCGGTCGAGGTCGTCGTGGTCGCCCAGATCGAGCTGCTGCCGACGATGGCGGAGTGGGCCGCGGGAGCGAGACCGAAGTGGGAGACCCTCTACAGCAGCACGTTCGTGCGCAAGGCGGACTCCGATGACCAGCGCGGCCGTCGTTAGCCCCGCCGCCGTCGCGCCGCGGACGCGATCCCGGGCGGGACGGGAGCGCGCCCGCTCGGCGATCGCGCGCTTCATCGCGGCGCCGGCGTCGCCCCTGCCGTTCGGCGTGCTCCGGATCGGACTCGGACTCGTGCTCCTCGTGCAGGCGCTGTCGGTGGTGCCCTATCTCGCCGACGCGTACGGCACCCACGGCCTGATCCAGTCCGCGCTCGTCGACCGGCTCGTGCCGCCGCTGACCCCGCGCGTGGGGTGGTTCGTCGCCGTGCTCGCGGCGATCGGCGTCGACGAGGTCGTCGCGATCCGGCTCTTCTTCGCGCTCCACCTCGGCGCCGTGCTCGCGTTCACCGCGGGATGGCGGAGCCGCCTCGCCGCGGTCCTCACCTGGGCGACCTTCGTCATGCTGACGACGAGCGGCCCTCTCTACACCTACGGCGTCGATCGGTTCATCCGGATCGCGCTCTTCTACTGCATGTTCGCACCCATCGGTGCCGCGCTCTCGTGCGACGTGGTCGCCGGGCGGACGTCGGGCGCGCCGACCGCCGCGGCGCGGCTCTGGCTGCGGGTCCTTCAGGTGCACCTCATGGTCGTCTACTTCGCGAGCGGCATCGAGAAGGCGTCCGGCGCGCAGTGGTGGAACGGCGAGGCGCTGTGGCGTTCGATGATGCGACACGACCTCGGCACGCTCGACTTCGGCTGGGTCGCGTCGGTGCCGTGGCTCGCGAGGATCGGCTGCTGGGCGACGCTCCTCCTCGAGTGCGAGTACGCCGTATTCGTCTGGCCGCGGCGGACCTCGAAGTG
>Ga0137326_1000207_pt1 | contig 21169 bp, 19 predicted proteins | sample EasRivERMZT500_2_FD_102292 | JGI IMG/M metagenome (GOLD analysis project Ga0137326, IMG submission 102292) | Soil microbial communities from meander-bound floodplain in the East River, Colorado, USA - East River MetaG ERMZT500_2 | ecosystem: Environmental > Terrestrial > Soil > Floodplain ... | reverse complement strand
TGCGTGCAGGCAGGAAATGAGCGCACCGGAGTACTGGGAGCAGGCGACTCGGGATCTCGCGGAGCGCGATGCGGTATTACGCTCTCTGATCGAGCGCTTCCGCGGCCTTGCGCTCGCCAGCCGGGGCGATGCCTTTACCACGCTCGCCCGCTCCATTGTGGGCCAGCAGATTTCAGTCAAAGCGGCGCAAAGCGTCTGGGAGCGCCTCGCCGCAAAAATCGGAGACGTATCGCCCGCGTCCGTCTCGCGCGCCCGCAAGCCAGCGCTTCGCAAGAGCGGCCTCTCGGGCCAGAAGGCCGCATACCTCAAGGATCTCGCCTCGAAATTTCTCGACGGCACGCTCGACGCAACGGGCTGGCACGCGCTCGATGACGAGGCGCTGATAGTGGAGCTCACGCAGGTGAACGGGATCGGACGCTGGACGGCGGAGATGTTCCTGATGTTCCATCTCACCCGCCCGGACGTGCTGCCGCTCGCCGACCTCGGGCTGCAGCGCGCGATGCGCCTGCATTACAACCGCGGCCGCGCCCTGTCGGTTGCGCGCATGCAGAGAATCGGCGCGATATGGGCCCCTTGGTGTTCCGTCGCCACGTGGTATCTATGGAGGTCCCTGGATCCGATACCGGTCGAGTACTAGATGACTCACGGCGAATTCGTTGCCGCCTACGCCCGGGGCGAGATCAAGGTCGAGATTGACCCCAAAGCGGCCGCGCGCCACCTGTCGGCGCGGCTCCTGCTCCCGTTCGTGATGATGCCGGTCGTTGGCATCGGCATCGCGCTCGCGCTCATCGGCTGGTTCTTCCTGGGTTTCGCGGTCATCGCGCTCGGCATCATCATCCCGCAGCTGATCAAGCGCTCCGCGCCGCACTTCCTGCTGACCCAGGTACTGGAGGATGGCGCCGTGTACGAGGAAGTAACGCGGTCCGGGTTGGTCCGCGTCACGCCCGTCTCGAGAGTCCCCTCTCCCCCGGCTGGGGGAGAGGGCTAGGGTGAGGGGGCCATGCCGAGGCTCACCCTTCCGGGTGAAGCACGCCGTCGACCAGCCGGAGCGTACGGTCAGCCCGGCGCGCGATCTCGGGGTCGTGCGTGACGACAACCAGGCTGGTGCCGATGGTGCGATTGAGATCGAGCATCAGCTCGAACACCGCCTCCGCCGTGTGACGGTCGAGATTGCCGGTCGGCTCGTCCGCGAGCACGCACGCGGGGCGCGTCACCAGTGCGCGCGCAAGCGCCGCGCGCTGGCGCTCGCCGCCCGAGAGCTCCCCGGGACGGTGCGACAAGCGGTGCTCGAGGCCAACCTGCCGCAGCATGCCGGACGCCTCGCGGTGGGCCGCGTCCTTTGCCATTCGGCGTACGAGCAACGGCATCGCCACGTTCTCGAGCGCCGAGAACTCCGGCAGCAGGTGATGAAACTGGTAGACAAAGCCGAGCGCCCGATTGCGCGTGACGCCGCGCTCGGCCTCGTTCTGCCGGCTGAGATCCTGCCCCTGTACCCGCACCTCGCCCTGCGTCGCATCGTCCAGCCCGCCGAGCAGGTGGAGCAGCGTGCTCTTGCCCGAGCCGGAAGCGCCGACGATCGCCACGCGCTCCCCCGCGGAGACGTCGAGGTCCACCCCCAGCAGCACCGTCACGTCCACCTCGCCCTGGTGGAAAATCTTGCGCAGCCCCCGGCAGGAGATCACCGGCCCGCCGGCTGTGCCCAAGTGATGAGTGACGAGTGATGAGTGATCGTGGCTACTCATACCGCAATGCTTCCGCGGGGTTCACCTTGGCCGCGCGCCAGCTCGGATAGATCGTCGCGAGCAGGCTGACCGCGAACGAGAACACCGCGGTGAGCACGACGTCCGGGGTCTGCACCTCCGAGGGCACGTCGGAGATCAGGTACACGTCCTTGGCGAAGAACTTGAAGCCGAACAGGGTCTCGATGAACGGCACCACGGTCTCGACGTTGAGCGCGAGCGATATGCCGCCGAGCAAGCCGAGGCTGGTGCCGACGATCCCGATCACCGTGCCCTGGATGACGAAGATCTTCATGATGCTGGACGGCGCCGCGCCGAGCGTGCGCAGGATCGCGATGTCCGCCTGCTTGTCGGTGACGACCATCACCAGGCTCGAAACAATGTTGATGGCCGCCACCACGATGATCAGGAACACGACGAAGAACATCATCCGCTTCTCGATCTGCACCGCGCGCAGGAGATTGGCGTGCTGCATGGTCCAGTCGCTCGCGTAGATGTCCGGCCCCAGCGAGCGCGCGAGGTCGCGCGCCACCACCCGGGAGAGGAAAAGATCCTTGAGCTTCAGCCGCACGCCCGATACATCGTCGCCGAAACGGAAGATGCGCTGGGCATCCTCCAGCGCCAGCAGCGCGAGGCTGGAGTCGAAATCCTGGTGGTCGACCTCGAATACGCCCACCACCGTCAACTGGCGCAGCCGCGGAAGGATGCCCGCCGGGGTCACCTGTCCCTGGGGCGCGATGAGCACGACCTTGTCGCCCTGCATGACCCCCAGCGCCCGCGCGAGATCGATTCCCAGCACCACCCCGTACTCGCCGGGTTTGAGATTCTCGAGGCGCCCGTTCCGCATGTGCCGGCCGATATCGGCGACGCGGTCCTCCTGCTCCGGCAGAATGCCGCGCACAAGCGTCCCGCGCACCGCCGAGCCATGGGTCAGCAGGCCCTGGGCGCTCACAAAGGGCGCGGTGGCAACCACCTGCTCGTGGCGCGCGGCCCGCGACGCCACGCTCCGCCAGTCGGCGAGCGTGCCGCCGGCCCCGCCCAGCTGCACGTGCGAGGCGACGCCGAGGATTCGGGTGCGGATCTCGCGCTGAAAACCGTTCATGACCGACAGCACGGTAATCAGCACGATCATCCCGAGCGCGACGCAGATCACGGACACGAGCGAGACGAAGGAGATGAACTGGCTGCGGCGCCGGGCGCGCGTGTACCGCATCCCGATGAAGGTTTCGTACGACAAGCGGCGATCCTGTTCTCGATGCGCGCAGCAGCGCGTGTGGGCCGCCGCTATTCTGACACAACGCTGCAACCGTCCGCGCCGCGAACGCTATGCTAGACTCGGAACGAGCGCGCCGCGGCCTTCATGGACTGTCACTTGCTCGTATCCGACCTGTTCTGGCCCGCGTCGGCCGGTAACGAGCCCTACAACGAACTCGCGCTTCCCGCTTTGGAAACCCTGCTCGCGCGCGGTCGGCGACTCAAGACTCCCGGTGCTTCGCTCGAGCGCGCGCTTGCCACGCAATACGGCCTGCCGGATGCGCTGCCCCTTGCGCCATTCTCCCTGCGCGGTGACGGCGGCGAGCCCGGCGCAGACTGGTGTTTGCGCGCCGATCCCGTGCATCTCAAGGTCCACCGCGATCAACTGGTGCTGGCCGACGCCTCGCGGCTTGATGTAAAGCCCGAGGAAGCGCGGGATTGCGTTGCGGCGCTCAATTCGCATTTCGGGAGCGACGCGATTTCGTTCATCGCGCCGCACCCGGATCGCTGGTACGCGCGGACCGCGAACGAGCCACGATTGCGAACGACACCGACTTCGGAGGCGGCGGGACGCGGCGTCGGGGCGCTTCTGCCCCAGGGCGACGATGGCGCGCGCTGGCGCCGAGTCATCAACGAAGCGCAGATGCTGCTGCACGAGCATCCCTGCAATCAGGCCCGCGAGCAGCAGGGCCAGCCCGCCATCAACAGCATCTGGATCTGGGGACCGGGACGCGGCCGCGAGCTTGCGGCAAGCTTTGACGCAGTCTGGGCCGATGACCCGGTCGCAATAGGGTTGGCAGCGGCGAGCGGCGGCAATGCAAGACCCCTGCCCGTTTCGGGAGCGGCACTTCTCGAAACGCGCCACACCGGAACACACTTTGTAGTGGTCAAGCAGCCCGCAACCGCATACGGGGACCTGAAGGAGTGGCGAGACGCGGTGGAAGATCTGGAGCGCTCGTGGACGGCCGCTCTCGTCGCGGGATTGTGGGATGGGGCGCTTGATTCGCTCACCCTGCACGGGCTGGGCCCCGATTACGGCTACACATCGGTTCTGACGCGGCGCGACCGCCTGCGCGTCTGGCGGACCCGGCGCCCGTTGCGCTCGTATGCCGCCTGAAACTGCCCCCGCGATTGTCACGCGCCAGGCGCGGCCGGAGATCGTCGAGCATCTCGTGAATGAGGGGGTGCCGCCCCTTCTCGCACGAATCTACGCGGCGCGGGGCATCGCCTCCAGGCGCGATCTCTCTTTCGAATTCGAGCTCCTCGCGGCTCCCGATTCCATGCTCAATCTGCGGGCCATGGCGGAGCGTCTGGCCGATGCCATCGCGTCACAGCGCAAGCTTCTGATCGTCGCCGACTACGATGCCGATGGCGCCACCGCGTGCGCGGTCGGGATGCGCGCGCTGCGCGCTTTCGGAGCCTCCGTCGGCTACCTGGTTCCGAACCGGTTCGAGTTCGGCTACGGCCTCTCTCCAGAAATCGTCCGTCTCGCCCATTCGCAATCCCGTCCCGACATTCTGATCACGGTGGACAACGGCATCGCGAGCTTCGAGGGCGTCGCCGAAGCCAATCGCCTCGGAATGCAAGTGTTCATCACCGACCACCATCTGCCGGCGGAGCGTCTGCCCGAGGCGGCATGCATCATCAATCCCAACCAGCCCGGCTGCGACTTCCCCAGCAAGCATCTCGCCGGCGTCGGCGTGATGTTCTACCTCATGCTGGCGCTGCGCGCCGAGCTGCGCCAGCGCGGCGCGCATGCGCAGCGCGAACCCAACCTCGCCGAGCTCTTGCCGCTGGTTGCGCTGGGCACGATCGCCGACGTCGTCGCCCTCGACCACAACAACCGCATCCTGGTGCAGCAGGGCCTGAACCGCATCCGCGCCGGCCGTATGCAAACCGGCATCGCGGCGATGTTCCAGACCGCGGGGCGGGACCCGGTCCGCGCCGGTGCACGCGACCTGGGATTCATCGTGGCGCCGCGGCTCAACGCTGCGGGCCGGCTGACCGACATGGCGCTCGGCATCGAGTGCCTCGTCACCGATGATTCGGAACGCGCCCGCGCCATCGCGGCCGAGCTTGACCGCCTCAACCGGGAACGGCGCGCGATTGAATCCGGCATGCGCGAGGATGCGATGGCCGCGGTCGAGGCGCAGAATTTCGACGACAGTTGCACGCTGAGCCTGTTCGATCCCGCCTGGCACCAGGGGGTGGTCGGCATCGTGGCCGGACGGATGAAGGACCGTTTTCACCGCCCGGTCATCGCATTCGCGCGGGCCAATGCCGGCGAGATCCGCGGCTCGGGCCGCTCAATCCCCGGACTGCACTTGCGGGACGCATTGGACCGCGTGGCGGTGTTGCACCCGGGCCTGATCCAGAGATTCGGCGGTCATGCGGCCGCCGCCGGCCTGACGCTGCGCGAATCCGACTTCGCGCGGTTCCGGCAGGCGTTTGAGGGGGTCGCGCGGTCGCTGCTCACGCCGGCCGACCTCGATCGCGTCATCGAAACCGATGGAGCGCTCGCCGCAGGCGAGCTCACCTCGGAGATCGCCGAGCAGCTGTCAGCTCCGGTGTGGGGACAGGGCTTCCCCGCGCCGCGCTTCTGCGACGAATTCGAGGTCGCGGCTCAGCGCGTGGTCGGGAAACGGCATCTCAAGCTCACACTCGCGCAGGGCGGGAAAAGCATCGACGCCATCCGCTTCAATTTCATGGACAGCGCGCCGCCGCGGATCCGCGCTGTCTATCAGCCCACGCTCAACGAATTCAACGGCCGCACGACGGTCCAGCTCAATATCGAGCACTGGGAAAAGCTTTCCCGAGATTGACGAATGCTCGGGCGCTCTCAGAAGTGATACGCAGGATTCTTTGGATCGAAGTCGGCGTCCGCGAGCGGCGCATTAAGGTTAAGGTTTTGGTAACCGTAGCTCTCGACGAGCTGCTCATCTCGGTCGTAGACCTTGATTCTTACCAGGATCTTGCTGTCGACATCCTGGTTGATGACATACCGATAGCCGTCGTAGTCCCTTGCTCTCTCCTTTGGGAAAACCACTTCCAGGACCTGCGTGTTCCTGCCGTATAGCATTTCTTGTGCGCGCTCTGAGAACTTGAGTTCGCCGACCTTGATCGCCTTGCGAATGTTTGTCGCCACGGTTTCCAGAAGGTATCCAATCCCCGTACTGGTGACGGGACGAAGTTCATTCGCCATGAGCCCCGGGTCCCTTGGGTCGAGATCGCGCGTGATAAAGCGCAGAATCCCGCCCCTGTGAGCCCTGATCCGATCTTCATTCCAGCCTGCTACATACAACAACTCGCTCCCCTTGTAGGGCGCTTCTATCCATTTCATGTACAGACTGAAGGGTTTCTTTCTGCACTTGAGAAGTATGGTTTCCTGGGGAAGGAGCTTTCCGGCAATGCGCTGCTGTTTGTGAAAAACCGCGGAGTAACTTGCGACTTTGTCGTAAGCAGCCTCAGCCGTCCTGAGCCATTCCTCAGGATCAGCTTTAGCGGATGCACCGCCGTGTGCGACCATCGCGGCCAACACGAAAGGTGCCAAACAGATGAATCTGATCACGTGCCTATGGAAATGACTACATGGCCGCACGGCTATCTTCATTCCGGCTTCCAAGGCACGGTTGCCGCTTGCGTCGACGGCCGCTCAAGCTCATCACAGAACGGTACTCCAGCACTCGGTTGGCCAAGATTATCACGCAGCATATCTAGTCTCTGGCCGCAGAAAAATCGCATTGGGATGCAATGTCAAGGACGCATGGATGCCAGCTTGTGGCCGTAAGCTGTCGCCACGTCCTTGGGGCCCCAGCTCGCCGCCGAGCGGTGCAGGGGACTATAAGAAAGCACCGAACAAGTTCTCCCACCACCCTGCCTGCTCCGCAGGGCGCCCCGCCCGTCCCGCCGCGCTGCATCGCGTCGGGCGTTCGCCGGCTCGGATGCATGCTCACTCCCACCACCCCGACTACTTCGTAGTCGCTTCTCCTCGGGCAGGAGGGGTGCGCCCGATGGGCGCGGGGTGGTGGGAGGATTAATAGGTCCAGCGAGTCGCCTAGTTCCTCACCGCTTCCAATTTTTCGGGTCCAGAGGGTGCCGATCATACTTCCCCACGCCCTGCACCAACAGAAAGCGGCAGGGACGCTCGCCGTCGGGCGTGACCCGGTGGGGACGATTCGGCGGGACGGCGTGGCTCTGCCCTCGAGTGATTACGACCTGCTCCGCCGGATCGAGCATCTCGATTCGGACGTTGCCTTCAATACAGTACGTCGTATCGGTGATAAGGGTGTGGTAGTGCCAGGGGATCTCATTGCCCGGCGCGAGCGTCCGCTCCTGCACCCTCACATCCGAGCCCTTGGCGATCATGTTGACGTTGCCAGCACGGACGTAGGTTTCTGTCATGGCCTGCTCCTGGGTAGCGCGGAGACGCGAGAATGATCAATCCAGCCGAGTCGGCTAACAACCCAAAGCGGACATCCATGAACACAAAGCACAGAAGCTGGCACGCGAGCGTACCCGTTTCGGTTTTCTAACGCCTGTGACCCCGTCAGCGCTCAAGCGGCACGGCAAAGACAGCGTACAACCACATCAAGGTGAGCAAGAAGTAAAACACGCGCTGCACAATATACCTTCTCGGAAGGAAGGATCTCGAAACCGGTCTTGAGCTGTATTGTCTGTAACCGAGCAGCCGTTCCAGCTCCGCCGCAATCTTCGTACAATGATCGTAGAAGCGGAAGGCGCCCTCTTCCAGTTGCCAAAATATGAAGATCACAAGGATGCCAGCAACCCTCGCTACCACCGCAGCATGTTGGTCAAATTGCCCTTTGCTGAACGCGACGATGCCCACACCCCCCATCACTGCAAATAAAATCGAAAAGATGACGAATCGCATATTGCTGTAATGGCGGATGTTCTGCACGACTTCGGTATATTCGTGCCGCAGGTCTTCTCGCGACCGCTGCTGTTCTTGTTCACTCATTGGGCACCTCCCATTTACCTCGTGGCCGGAGAATCTGGAGCCATACACCCCTCACCAAGGAGAGTCCACACGCCCGGAGGATAAAGGGGGCAAGACTCGCAGGTCCGGACAGGCTTTAACCTTCCGTTTGGAATATTCTGCGCTAATTTATGGCTCGGTGAACGACCGCTCTTGGCCGATAGCGGAAACCTAGGGGGTGATTTATTCCGACCCATTTAGCTCATTCCGAAAAGTGGCTCCGGACTATCAAAAAACAAACCCCGCCGTAGCGGGGTTGGTGATTACTGGTACGGCTACGGTCGTTCGCATTGCATCAGGTCGAGCGTGCCACCGATCTAGCCCTGTCACTCGCCCTCGTGCGCAATAGCCCCAACGAATGGGCCCACCGATCCAGGCGGGGCAAGGGCAGCCGGACCAATCGCATTTGCAGCGCCCTGGAATGGGTGTCAGCTCTCACTTTCTCCCAGCTGACGATGCTCGAAAAATCGAGAACGCCCCGCTCCAGACTTCGACACCGCTCACATCTTCTGTAACAAGCGATGTTCCCGTAACTCCTTTCCCACAATGTGACCCACTTATGTCCGAATAGACAGAGCATCATCAATATTCCCTTCGCTGAATTGACGCACCGTCAAAATTCTATGATTGTCGCTCGCGGTGGGCCATCGTCGGTCCGTCCTAAGTTAGATGGGAGCAATCTCCTTCCAGCGCTCCGGTCAACGTGGCTGCCGATTCCACGCCATCACTTCTTGCCCGGATAGAGCTTCTCGATCTCCTTCGCCTCCGGCCGCAGGTGGTAGTCCTGGTCGAGCTCGCCGCTGCCGCACGGGCTCTTGATGGTGACAAACGTCGCAGGGCCGTTGACCGGCCGCGAGCGATGGCGCGTGTTCCTGGGGATGTGGATGAGGGTGCCGGGGCCGACCACGCGGTCCTCGTCGCCGAGCACGAAGTGCAACTGGCCGGAAATGACGAGGCTGAACTGCTCCTCGTTCGGATGCTCGTGCAGCGGCGGTCCCTCGCCTTCCGGCTTGGTCACAATGCCGAACTTCATGAATTCGCCCGGCACAGCGCCGGATTCCACCTTGTCGTTGACGCGTGACTTCCTCTTATCCAGCTCCTTCAGTTCGTAGAACGGCACGGCATCCTCCCGTCGGGTTAAGTGTTCCCGGATGGATCATAGCGCGGACGCGGGGAGGCTCACACGCTATAATTCGCCGAAACTCAGGACACGCAAATGGAAGCAGAGCGAATCAACGCCATCGCCCGCCGGCTCTCCGATGTCGCGGGGCGCGCCGCCGAGCTGCGGAGGTATCTTTGACTTCGAGGCCAAGCAGCGGCGCCTGAGCGAAGTCACCAAGCTCGCGGAAGACCCCGCCGTGTGGAGCGACAACAAGCGCGCCCAGGAGCTGGGCCGGGAACGCAAGTCGCTCGAATCCCTGGTTAACACCTTCGGCCGCCTCGAAAGCGGCCTGCGCGACGCGTCCGAGCTCTTTGAGATCGCCAAGGCCGAGCGCGACGACGCGACGCTCGCCGCAATCGATGGGGACGCGCAGAATCTCGAGAAGGCTGTGGCGGACATGGAGTTCCGCCGCATGTTCTCGAACCCGATGGCCCCGGCCAACTGCTTCCTCGACATCCAGGCGGGCTCCGGCGGCACCGAGGCGCAGGACTGGGCGCAGATGCTCGAGCGCATGTACCTGCGCTACTGCGAGCGCAAAGGATTCCGCGTCGAGCTGCTCGAGGAGTCCCCGGGCGAGGTCGCGGGCATCAAGAGCGCGGCGCTCAAGGTGAACGGGGACTACGCGTACGGCCACTTGCGCACCGAGACCGGCGTGCACCGGTTGGTGCGGAAATCCCCGTTTGACGCCAACAACCGCCGCCACACTTCCTTTGCCAGCGTCTTCGTCTATCCCGAAGTGGATGAGACAATCGAAGTCACCATTAACCCGGCGGACCTGCGCATCGACACCTTCCGTGCTTCCGGCGCCGGCGGCCAGCACGTCAACAAGACCGACTCGGCGATCCGCATCACGCATCTCCCGACCAATATCGTGGTGCAATGCCAGAATGACCGCTCGCAGCACCGCAACCGGGCGGAAGCAATGGCGATGTTGAAGTCAAAGCTCTACGAGCTCGAACTGCGCAAGCGCCAGGAAGAGAAGCAGGTGCTGGAGGACGCCAAGACGGAAATTGGCTGGGGGCACCAGATCCGTTCCTACGTCCTCGACCAGTCGCGCATCAAGGATCTGCGCACCAACGTCGAAATCGGCAATACTCAGGCGGTGCTCGATGGCGACCTCGACGACTTCATCGAAGCCAGCTTGAAGATGGGCGTGTCGTAGTGGACGACGACAACAAGCTGGTGGAGGAGCGGCGCGCGAAGCTCAGGGCCTTGCGCGAGCAGGGGTTCGCTTACCCCAACGACTTCCGCCGCGAGCACCTCGCCGCCGACCTTCAATCCCGCTACAGCGCGCTCGATATCGCCGCGCTCGAGGCAAGCCCGGCCAAGGCGATGGTCGCCGGCCGCATCATGCTGAAGCGCGTGATGGGCAAGGCGAGCTTCGCGACGATCCATGACGCGAGCGGCGCCATCCAGATTTTCGTCTCGGACAGCGACACCGGGCAGCCGGCGCACGCAGCGTTCAAGCATCACGACATCGGCGACATCGTCGGCGTCGAGGGCGAGCTCTTCCGCACCCGCACCGGCGAGCTGACGGTGAAGGCCCGTAAACTCCACCTGCTTGCCAAGGCGCTGCGCCCGTTGCCGGAGAAATACCACGGCCTGACCGATTCCGAGCTGCGCTACCGCCAGCGCTACGTCGATCTCATCGTCAACGAGGATACCCGGCGCGCGTTCCTCACGCGCTCGCGCATCGTGCACGCCATCCGCGAATTCCTGCTCGGCGAGCAGTACCTGGAAGTGGAAACGCCGATGATGCAGCCGATTCCAGGTGGCGCCGCGGCGCGCCCGTTCACGACGCACCACAACGCGCTCGATCTCGATCTCTTCCTGCGCATCGCCCCCGAGCTCTATCTCAAGCGGCTGGTGGTGGGCGGCCTGGAGAAGGTCTTCGAGATCAACCGCAATTTCCGCAACGAGGGCATCTCGACGAAACACAATCCCGAGTTCACGATGCTCGAGTTCTATGCGGCCTACACCGACTACGAGTACATGATGGCCGTGATCCCGCGGATGCTCCTGCACACCGCGCAGGCGGCACTGGGCTCGCCGCGCTTTGCTTACCAGGGGAACGAAATCGACCTCTCCCGGCCCTACGAGCGCCTGACCATCACCCAGGCGGTCAAGAAATATCAGCCGTCCGCCACCGATCAGCTGCTCAATGATCGCTCCGCACTGGTCGCGCGGTTGACGCAGCTCGGAGTCGCCTACCGCCCGGCAGACGGGATCGGCGGGCTGCAGCTCACGCTGTTCGAGAATACCGTCGAGGACAAGCTGATCCAGCCGACGTTTATCGTCGATTACCCGACGGAAGTATCGCCGCTTGCCCGCCGCAGCGCCCGCAACCCTGAGATCACCGAGCGCTTCGAGCTCTACATCGCCGGGCGCGAGATCGCCAACGGCTTCTCCGAGTTGAACGACCCCGAGGACCAGGCCGAGCGCTTCGCGCGCCAGGCAAAACAGAAGGAGGCCGGCGACGCGGAGGCGATGCACTACGACGCGGACTTCATCCGGGCGCTCGAGTACGGCATGCCTCCTGCATCCGGCGCCGGCATCGGGATCGACCGCCTCGCGATGCTCTTCACCGACAGCCCTTCGATCCGCGACGTGATCCTTTTCCCCCTGCTGCGGCCGGAATAGGGGGACGCACAAAATTGGGACGCACACCATTTTCTACGCTCTGATAAGTCGCGTGAGGAATGGCTAGCATGGGAAAATGGTGTGCGTCCCAATTTTCGAAAGGTGCGTCCCCATGTCTGAGCCGCTCTGGACTCCGTCACCCGAGCGCATTGAAAGCGCCAATCTGACGGCGTTCGTGCGGCACGCGCGCGAGCGCTGGGGCGTGGACGCGCGTGACCACGCAGCGCTTCACACATGGTCCGTCACGGAGCCGGCGCAATTCTGGCAGTCGGTCTGGTCGTTCTGCGGCGTGATCGGCGACCCCGGAACCGGTCCGGCGCTGGTGGGCGGCCAGCGCATGCCGGGCGCACGCTGGTTTCCCGCGGCGCGGCTCAATTACGCCGAGAACCTGCTGCGGCGCCGCGACCGCTCGCCGGCAATCGTGTTCTGGGGCGAGGACCGGCTGAAGAGCGAAGTGACCTGCGCCGAGCTCTATTCCGAGGTATCGCGCCTGGCACAGGTGCTGCGGGAACTGGGCGTCCAGCCCGGAGAGCGCGTCGCCGGCTATATGCCCAATATCCCCGGCACGGTGATCGCGATGCTGGCGACGGCGAGCCTCGGCGCAGTGTGGTCCTCGTGCTCTCCGGATTTCGGCGTGCAGGGCGTGCTCGACCGTTTCAGCCAGACCGCCCCGCGGGTGCTGTTCGCCGTCGATGGCTACTTCTACAACGGCAAGACGATCGAGGTGCTCACGCGGCTCACGGAGATTGCCGAGCAGCTGCCGTCGGTCGAGAAGATCATCGTCGTTCCCTACACGCAACCACGGCCTCGCATCGCGCATATTCAGCGCGCGGTGAACGTCCACGACCTGATGGCGCCCCACCGCCCGCGCGAGATCGCGTTCGAGCGGTTTGCCTTCGACCACCCGCTCTACATCCTCTATTCCTCGGGCACGACCGGCGTGCCGAAGTGCATCGTGCATGGAGCGGGCGGCACGCTGCTGCAGCACCTGAAGGAACACCAGCTGCACGTTGACCTCAAGCCGGGCGCACGCCTGTTCTACTTCACGACCTGCGGCTGGATGATGTGGAACTGGCTCGCCTCCGCCCTCGCCTCGCGCGCGACGCTTGTGCTCTACGACGGCTCGCCGCTCATCGCCGGCGGCCGCATCCTCTTTGACTACGCGGACGCCGCGCGCATGACCGTCTTCGGCACCTCGGCCAAGTACATCGACAGCGTGGCGAAGGCCGGTTTGCGGCCGCGCCTGTCGCACCGGTTGACCGCCATGAAGGCCCTGCTCTCGACCGGCTCGCCGCTCGCGCCGGAAGGTTTCGACTACGTCTATCGCGACGTGAAGCGCGACCTCCACCTCGCCTCGATCTCGGGCGGCACCGACATCGTTTCATGCTTCGTGCTCGGCAACCCGACGACCCCCGTGTGGCGCGGCGAGATACAGGGTCCCGGGCTCGGCATGAAGGTCGAGGTGTTCGACGACGAAGGGCGGCCCGTGCGGTCACAGAAGGGCGAGCTGGTCTGCACCGCCCCCTTCCCTTCCATGCCCGTCGGCTTCTGGAACGACCCGGACGGCGCGAAGTACCGCGCCGCCTACTTCGAGAAATATCCTGGCGTGTGGTGCCACGGCGACTACATCGAGCAGACCGCGCACGGCGGCTACGTGATCTACGGCCGCTCCGACGCGGTGCTCAATCCCGGGGGGGTGCGGATTGGCACCGCGGAGATCTATCGGCAGGTCGAAGGCCTCGAGGAGGTCGTCGAAAGCCTCGTCATCGGCCAGGACTGGCCCCCGGACCGGCCGACAGACGTGCGCGTCGTGCTGTTCGTGCGGCTGCGCGACGGCATGCGCCTCGACGACGCGCTCGCGGAGAAGATCCGGCGCACGATCCGCGCCAACGCGACCCCGCGCCACGTGCCGGCGAAGATCGTGCAGGTCCCCGACATTCCGCACACTCGCAGCGGCAAGATCGTGGAGCTCGCAGTGCGCAACGTGGTGCACGGCCAGCCGGTGAAGAATCTCGAAGCGCTCGCCAACCCGGAAGCGCTCGCGCACTACAAGGACCGCGCCGAGCTGACGACATGACGGCGTTTGCGCTGGGGCTGGTGCTCGCGGCCGCCGTCATTCATGCGAGCTGGAACTATCTTCTCAAGCGCTCCGGCGGCGGCACCGTCTTCGTGTGGCTGTTCGCGACGCTTTCGGCGCTGATCTACGCCCCGCTCGCGGCCTTCATCATCTGGTGGCAACAGCCTGAGTTCGGTTGGGTGCACTACGGACTGATGTTCGCGAGCGCGGCGCTGCACACGGCCTACTACCTGCTGCTCGACCGCGGCTACCGCAGCGGAGATCTCTCGATCGTCTATCCGCTCGCGCGCGGCACTGGCCCGCTCATCACGATTCTGTGCGCCGTGCTGCTGCTGCAGGAGCGCCCGAGCCTCATCGCGGTGACCGGGGCGTTGTTGATCGGCGGCGGCGCCATCGCATTGACGGGCGATCCACGCAAGCTCAGACAGTCGGGAAATCTCCATGCCGTCGGCTTCGCACTGCTTACCGGCTGCATGATTGCGAGCTACACCCTGGTGGACAAGGTCGCGGTGGCGGCCTGGCTGATCCCGCCGCTGGTGCAGGACTGGGCGGCGAACCTCGGGCGGGTACTGCTGATGACGCCGCTGGCGCTCAGGCTCCGGGCCGAAATCGCGCCCACCTGGCGGCGCGCGAAGATGGAGGTCATCGCGGTCGCGCTGCTGTGCCCGCTCTCCTACATCCTCGTCCTCACCGCGATGGTGTTCACGCCGGTGAGTTACGTCGCGCCGGCACGGGAGGTGAGCATCCTCGTTGCCGCGCTGATGGGAACCCATCTCCTGGCCGAAGGCGATGCAAGGCGTCGCCTCGCGGCCGCGCTGGCGATGGTGGCCGGGATCATTTGCCTGGCACTCGGATGAGTGCAAAATGGGGACGCACACCTTTTCCGGCAGTGGCCACCCTCACTGGAAAAGGTGTGCGTCCCCTTATTACCAGGTCCAGATCCGCCACCATGAGGTGCCGGAGCTGCCCGCCTCTCCCTTGAGGTAGCGGCTGTCCGGGAAGTTCGTCTTCATCACGCGCTCCGCGTCGTCGCGCAGATCGCTCAGCCCGAGCTTGTCGTAGGCCGCGACCAGGATCACCAGCCCCTCCTCGTTGGCCGGCGCCCGCGGATAGGTCTTGAGGGCGTACTGGGCGCGATTGGCGGCCGCGATGTAGGCGCCGCGCCTCATGTAATAGCGCGCGACGTGGATTTCGTGCGAGGCGAGCGCGTTCACCAAGTAGTTCATGCGCGCGATCGAATCGGATGCGTAGCGGCTCTCCGGAAAGCGGGTGACGAGCTCCTTGAACGCGTCGAAGGCCTCGCGCGCCGCCTTCGGATCGCGCTCGGTCATGTCCTGCCCGCTGATGTAGCCGGTCCAGCCCGGGTCCTCGGTGAAATTGGCGAGGCCCTTCAGGAAATACGCGTAATCGACGTTGGGATGGTTGGGGTGAAGCTTGATGAATCGGTCGGCCGCCCGCACCGCCTGCGCCGGCTCGAGGTCCTTGTAATACGCATAGGCGATCTCGAGCTGGGCCTGCTGCGCAAAGCGCCCGTAGGGGTAGCGCGCCTCGAGCTTCTCGTAATACTTGATCGCCTGCTCGTAGTTGCGATTGTTGAGGCTGTCCTTGGCTTCGGAGTACAGCTTCTGCGCCGACCAGCCCTTGGTCTCGTCGGGCTCGCCTCCGAGCATGCTGCACGCCGAGAAGATCGCGGCGACGAGCACGCCGAGCAGTAGCGCTAAACTATGTCGGACGATGACCAAGGCAGTTCCTCTCGAAAATTATAGCCGAGACGTCTCGGCGTCCGCGCCGGTAACAATCACCGCGCCGGCCGCGTGCGCGGGCCTCCGGTTGGACCAGGCGCTCGCAAAATTGTTGCCGGAATTCTCGCGCAGCCGGCTCGCGCACTGGGTGCGGTCCGGCCGCGCGACCGTCGATGGCCGTACGGCACTGCCGCGGCAGAAGGTGCGGGGCGGCGAACGGATCGAGATCGCGCCCCTGCCGGAGACTGCAGCGGCTGCGCATCGTCCCGAAGACATCCCGCTCGACGTGGTGTTCGAGGACGACGCGCTGCTGGTCGTCAACAAGCCCGCGGGGCTCGTGGTGCATCCCGGCAGCGGCAACTGGCAGGGAACGTTGCTCAACGCCCTGCTGCAACGCGTCCCCGCGCTGTCGGGGATTCCCCGCGCGGGCATCGTGCACCGCCTCGACAAGGACACCAGCGGCCTGCTGGTGGTGGCAAAAACGCTTGCCGCGCAGGCAAGCCTCGTGCGCCAGCTCCAGGCTCGCAGCGTGAGGCGCGAATACCTCGCGGTCGCGCACGGACGCGTCGCGCGCGACGGCAGGATCGAGGCGCCCATCGGGCGCCACCCGCTGCGGCGCACGCGGATGGCGGTGGTCGCGCGCGGGCGGCCCGCGGTCACGCATTACCAGGTGCTCGAGCGCCATGCGCACGCAACCGTCCTGCGCTGCCGGCTCGAGACCGGACGCACGCACCAGATCCGCGTGCACCTCGCCTCGCTGGGCCACCCGCTCCTGGGCGACGCCACCTACGGCAAGCGCGGCGGCATACCGTTCGCGCGCCAGGCGCTTCACGCCGAGCGGCTCGCGCTCGTTCATCCCGGGACCGGGAAAGCCATGGAATGGCACGCGCCGCTTCCCGCCGACATGCGCAAACTGATCGCGTTCCTGAAAAAATGAATGCGCCGCATCCGGACTGGATCGTGCCCGACTGGCCCGTGCCAACGGGCGTCAACGCGCTCATCACCACCCGGGCCGGCGGCGTCAGCACCGGGCCCTTCGCGAGCCTAAACCTTGGCATGCGCGCGGGCGATGACCCGCAGGCGGTCGCCGCCAATCGCGCCCGCCTCAACGCGCTGCTCCCTCAATCGCCACGCTGGTTGCGGCAGGTACATGGCTCACTCGTCGTCGAGGCGGACGCGTTGTCCAAGGAGCCCGAGGCGGACGCTGCCATTGCGCGCCGACCCGGCACTGTATGCGCCGTGCTGGTCGCGGACTGCATCCCCGTGCTTCTTGCCGATCGCTCGGGAGCCATGATCGGAATCGCCCACGCCGGCTGGCGTGGGCTCGCCCGCGGCGTAATCGAGAATTCCGTCCGCACCATGGCGGGCGCGGGCCGCGACCTCATTGCGTACCTCGGCCCGGGCATCGGCCCGGCGGCCTTCGAGGTGGGTAACGACGTGCGCGAGGCGTTTCTTGCGCGCGATGCCGGCGCTGCGGCGGCGTTCAAGCCGCACGCGGAAGGCAAGTGGCTGGCGGACCTCTTCCTGCTCGCGCGCCAGTGTTTGCAACGCGCGGGTGTTCGCGAAATTCACGGCGGAGGGCTATGCACCTATTCCGACACTCGGCGCTTCTTCTCCTACCGCCGCGAGCGCATGACGGGACGCATGGCGGCACTCATCTGGCGCAATTGATATCACGTATAATCCGCCCCTCGCCTGGAGTGGACCCGCTTTCCTCATGACGCTCGGCTGGATACTTGCCGCGACCGTGGCGGGCGGGGTTCTTTCCGTCATCGCCGCTGCGTTGATCGCCCTCAGCGCGCGCGCGTCGTGGGTGCCGGTGCTGATCAGCTACGCGGTTGGAACGCTCCTGGGCGCGGTGTTCCTCGACGTGCTGCCGCAGGCCTTCGAGCGCGCAGAGAGCCTCGAAACCATGGCCCTCACCATCCTCGCGGGCATCCTGCTTTTCTTCGTGCTGGAGAAGCTCGTGCTGTGGCGCCATTGCCACGTGGAGCAATGCGAAGCCCACGATCCCCCCCTTGCAAAGCACCACGACCATGGGCGTAGCGGCTCCATGATCATGATCGGCGACACCTTCCACAACTTCGTGGACGGTGTGCTGATCGCCGCCGCGTTCCTCGCCGACCGCGAGCTCGGCATCGTGACCGCGGTTGCCATCATCGCGCACGAGATTCCGCAGGAAGTGGGCGATTTCCTCATCCTGCTGCATTCCGGTTTCAGCAAGCGCCGCGCGCTGCTGCTCAACATGCTCTCGAGCGCAGCAATGGTGCTCGGCGGGGCGCTCGGCTACGTCACGCTGCAGGGCGTGCAGCAGTGGGTACCGTCGCTGCTCGGCTTCGCCGCTGCGAGCATGCTCTACGTGTCCGTGGCCGACCTGATACCCGGGCTGCACAAGCGGCCGGAGCTCCTGGCAACACTGCAGCAGGTGGTGCTGATCGCGCTCGGGGTCGCCACCATTTGGCTGGTGGGCGAGCTCGCGCATGACCACGCCTGAACCGATCGAGGCGCTGAACCGCAAGCTGATCGAGGCCGTGGTGCGGCCGCTGGGCCTCGACACGGGTCTCGGAACCGAGGAGCTGGTGCGGTCGTTGACGGCGGGGCTCACGCAGGACACCGGGCGCCTGGCGGAGATCCAGAACCGCTACTACCGCAAGCGGCTCGAGCTGTGGGCCGCCTACGCCCTACGCCAGCCCGAGGCACAGCCGCGGCCGGTGATCGAGCCGGATCCCGCTGACCGGCGATTCCGCGCGCCCGAGTGGAAGGCGCACCCTTTCTTCGATTTCACCGCACAGTCCTACCTGTTGGCCGCGGAGTGCCTGCGCGACTTGATCGACACCGCCCGGCTCGATTCCCATGCGAAGAAGAAGCTCGCGTTCTTCACGCGCCAGTTCATCGACGCCATGTCCCCGGCCAACTTCCCGTGGAGCAATCCTGAGGCGCTGAAGCTCGCTGCGGAGACCGAGGGCGCAAGCGTCGACCGGGGTATGCGCAACCTCGCCGCCGACCTCGACAAGGGCATGATCTCGATGACGGACGACAGGGTGTTCGAGGTCGGCCGCAATCTCGCCATCACGCCGGGTGCGGTGGTGTACGAGAACGAGTTCATCCAGTTGATCCAGTACCGGCCTGCCACGGGGACGGTGTTCGAGCGCCCCCTGGTCATCGTCCCGCCCTGCATCAACAAGTACTACATCCTCGACCTGCAGCCGGAGAACTCGTTCGTGCGCTACGCCGTCGAGCGCGGGCACACGGCATTCATGGTCTCGTGGCGCAACGTCCCGCACGCGATGGGCCGCGCCACCTGGGACGACTACCTCGCGCACGGCGTCATCCGAGCGCTGGCAGTCGCCCAGGAGATCTGCGGCGTCGACCACGTGAACGCGCTCGGCTTCTGTGTGGGCGGCACCCTGCTCGGGGCGGCGCTCGCGGTGCTGCGCGCAAAGGGCGAGGAGAGCGTGGCGAGCCTGACGCTGCTCGCCACCATGCTCGACTTCAGCGACACCGGCGAGTTATCCGTGTTCGTGGACGAGCCCTACGTGTCCCGGCGCGAGCGCGATTTCGCCGAGGGCGGGGTCCTGCACGGGCGTGAGCTCGCAGTGACCTTCGCCAGCCTGCGGGCGAACGACCTCATCTGGCACTACGTCGTGAACAACTATCTCAAGGGCGGCACCCCCGAGCCCTTTGACCTCCTCTACTGGAATGCGGACAGCACCAACCTCCCAGGCGCCATGTACGTCTACTACGTGCGCAATACCTATCTCGAGAACAACCTGCGGGTGCCGCGCAGGCTCACCATGTGCGGCGCGCCCGTGGACCTCGGCCGGGTCGACATGCCGGCGTACATCCTCGCGACCCGGGAGGATCATATCGTCCCGTGGCGCACGGCCTTCGCCAGCACGCGCCTGCTTGGAGGTAGAATGCAATTCGTCCTGTCGGCGAGCGGGCACATTGCCGGCGTCATCAATCCAGCGTCCAAGAACCGCCGCAATTACTGGCTGAATCCGCAACCGGAGCAGGACCCGGACCGCTGGCTCGCCGGCGCGACCTCGCAGCCCGGGAGCTGGTGGAAGCACTGGGGAGACTGGCTCGCGCAGTACGGTGGGGCCGAGGTGCCGGCGCGCAGCGCGCCCGGTGGCGGGATTCACCGCGAGATCGAACCGGCGCCGGGGCGCTACGTCAAAGAGAAGTGCGCGTAACGACTGACGGGCAAGAACGGAGGGAGAAGACATGGCACAGAGAGTGGCGGTCGTAACCGGTGGCATGGGCGGGATCGGCGAGGCGATCTGCGTCTACCTCGCGAAGGCGGGGCACCGGGTGGTGGCGACCTATTCGCCCAGCAATACCAAGGCCGCGGAATGGGTGAAGGACATGAAAGCCCGCGGTTTCGCGTTCCACGCGGTGCAGATAGACGTCACCGACTTCGAGTCCTCCCAGAAGGCAATGGCGAAGATCCAGGCGGAGATCGGTCCCATCGACATCCTGGTAAACAACGCCGGGATCACGCGTGACTCGACCTTCCGGAAGATGGGCAAGCCGGACTGGGACGCGGTGCTGCGCACCAACCTCGACAGCGTCTTCAACGTCACCAAGCCCGTGTGCGACGGCATGACGGACCGTGGCTGGGGCCGCATCATCAACATTTCCTCGATCAACGGCCAGAAAGGCGCGTTTGGCCAGGCCAACTACTCCGCGGCCAAAGCCGGAATGCATGGCTTCACCAAGGCGCTCGCGCTGGAGGTCGCCCGCAAGGGCGTGACAGTAAACACGGTTTCGCCCGGCTACATCGGGACCAAGATGGTGCTCGCGGTCCCCAAGGAAGTGCTCGATACCAAGATCATTCCGCAGATCCCGGTCGGCCGGCTCGGAAGACCGGATGAAGTCGCGGCGCTGGTCACCTACCTCTGCAGCGAGGAGGCGGCATTCATCACCGGCGCCAACCTCTCGATCAATGGCGGCCAGCACATGTTCTGATGTGATTTGATGGGGACGCACACCTTTTCCCCACGCCCGTCGATCCGCCTGCGACTCATTGGAGCATCGGAAAAGGTGTGCGTCCCTATATGTTCATTGATGCCGCGCACCAATATGATGTCGCACCGCGACCCGCAGCCGAGCTGTCTCGATTTACCGATATTTTTCAACCCTTTAGCTTGCAATCGGGCGATCGTGGTGGAATAATGGCGGACCCTGGTTGAAGGCGGTTACCTCATGGCGCAGCAACCCCGGATCATCAAGAAGTACCCGAATCGCAGGCTTTACGACACCGAAACAAGCAGTTACATCACGCTTTCGGACGTGAAGAAGCTCGTCCTCGAGCAGGCTGAATTCAAGGTAGAGGACGCGAAGACGCACGAGGACCTGACGCGCAGCATCCTGCTGCAGATCATCCTGGAAGAAGAAAGCGCCGGCGCGCCGATGTTCTCGAGCGACATGCTATCGCAGATCATCCGGTTCTACGGCAACGCCATGCAGGGCATGATGGGCAATTACCTCGAGAAGAACATCAAGACCTTCATCGAGATGCAGAAGCGGCTCCAGGAGCAGTCGCGGCAGATGTAC
>Ga0137326_1000202_pt1 | contig 21602 bp, 18 predicted proteins | sample EasRivERMZT500_2_FD_102292 | JGI IMG/M metagenome (GOLD analysis project Ga0137326, IMG submission 102292) | Soil microbial communities from meander-bound floodplain in the East River, Colorado, USA - East River MetaG ERMZT500_2 | ecosystem: Environmental > Terrestrial > Soil > Floodplain ... | reverse complement strand
CCCAAGCACTTCAAGCTCGTCGACCTGATGAAGAAGTTCGACAAGACGTTCGGTGCGACGAACTTCTTCATCAGGTCGACGAGCTTGAAGTGCTTGGGTGACTTGAAGGGGTCGTAGTTCTTCATGAGCGCGAGCGCCATGCCGAACACCGAGAGGAATCGGCCGCGTCCGGCGTCGCTGACCGCGGCGACGTCCTTCGCGAGCTGCTCCGCCTTCAGGAACGCCGTGACGGGCACGGCCTCCTTGGTTTCCTTGTCGATCATCACGGCCATGCCGACGCCGCAGTTCGGGTGGCAGCCGCAGTTGAGCTGGCCCCAGGCGTTCTCCGGCCCGTGGACGAGGTCCGCCCAGTCCGTGAAGGTGCCCATGAACGAAATCGGGAACCAGTCGCGGATCGGCTCGCCGAGCCCTGTCTGGTTCTTCACGTCGTGCGCCAGGTGCGACAGCGTGTAGCGCTGCGCCTTCCGGCGCTCGTCCGTGATCTCCTCGTCGCGGCCGGTAAACGACACCGGCTGGAACGACAGGAAGTTGATCTTCTTGGGGTTGTCCAGGGCGAACTGGATGATCCGGCCCACCTGCTCGTTGTTCACGCCGTTGACGATGGTCGTGACCGGAACGATGTCCACACCCGAGCGCCAGAGGTTCTCGATCGCGCGGAGCTTGACGTCGAACAGGTTGCCGACGAGGCGATGCGCGTTGGCCGCGTTGCCGATCCCGTCGAACTGCAGGTAGGCATAGCGCAGGCCCGCTTCGGCCGCCGCTTTGGCGAATTCAGGGCTCTTGGCGAACTCGATGCCGTTCGTCGCCGCCTGCACCGAGTTGTACCCGACCTTCCGGGCGTACCGGACCGCGTCGAGGAAGTACGGCGAGAGCGTCGGTTCGCCGCCCGAGAACTGCACGGACATCTGCCGGCGCGGCTTGATGGAGATCGCGTTGTCGAGCAGGGTCTTGATTTCCTCCCACGCCAGCTCGTGCACGAACCCGACCTGGTTCGCGTCCATGAAGCACGGGTCGCACATCATGTTGCAGCGGTTCGTGAGGTCGATGGTCAGCACCGCGCCGCGGCCGTACTTGATCGTCGAGGAGCCGTGGTTGTGCAGCTTCTCGTCGTTGTGGGCGCGCATGTCCGAGCCCGGGAAGGTCTCTTCCAGGTGCTTGAAGAACTCGGTGTCCATCGCCATGACGTCTTCGAAGTGCCCGTGGATCGGGCAGTCCTTGATCATCAGGATCTGGCCTTCGCGCTCGATGATCTGCGCTTTGATCTCGCCAATCTTTTCGGTGAGGAGCACCTTGTAGTCGCGCTTGCCGTCGAGGATCTCCTGCCGCGCTTCGCGGACGCACACCGGGCACAGCGAGTCGGTCTGGCGGGGCCAGCCGAGCGTCGGCTTGACCTTCTCCCAGGACTTCAGCAGCGGCTTGTCCGCCCAATTCGGGGTGAACGACTGCTTGCGCCGCGAGTTGTTCACGGCGTCGTAGACCGTCCAGGCGCCCCGCGCCACGAGCGTGAGTCCCTTTTCGACGTACTTGACCGGCTTATGCATAACCCTCCGAAAGGCCCCTAAGTTGCTGGCCCGATTCAGAGTATCGGCCCCGGGGGGCCCCTGAACTTACAGAATTGTGCCGAGTGGGCCTATTGGGGACCTGAGCGGGCATGGGACGCCCCGAACGGCCGGGTGGCCCGCCGCCGCTTCTGCCAGGCAAACACCACCCTGAGGCCCAGCAGGAGGGCCAGGACGCCGGCATAGCGCAGGGGCACCCGGATATCGGACTTCTGGATCCAGACGTAGTGGACGACCGCGGCGACCGCTGCCACGTAAACCAGCCTGTGCAGGCGCTGCCAGTTCTTCCTGAGGCGGCGCACCCAGCCGGCCGTGGACGTGATAGCGAGCGGGAGGAGGATCGCGAACGCCGCCATCCCGGCGAAGATGAACCGACGTTTGAGGATGTCTTCCTTGATCGCCCGGAACTCGCATGTCGCAACCGAGTAGCAGAGCTGATCGAAGACGAGATACGTCCCGAGGTGAATGAAGGCGTACGTAAACGCCCAGACGCCGAGCATGCGGCGCGCGCTCTGCAGGATGTTCCATCCAGTCAGGCGCCGGAGCGGCGTAATCGAAAGCGTGACAAAGAGAATGACGAGGGCCGCTTCGCCGGTCTCGTGCTGGAGCGTCTTGGTGGCGTCCGGACCGAGCGCCAGGAAGTCGCCGCTAACAAAGAAACGATAGGCGCGGAACCCGAGCCAGACCCCGGGGGCGAGGCAGCCGAGAAAAACCGCGGGCTTGAAGAGGCGCTTCAGTAGTACTTCCGCAGGTCCATGCCGTCGTAGAGCTTGGCCACCTGGTCGCCGTAGCCGTTGAACATCAGCGTCGGCCGATCCAGGAACGCGCCCGGCAGCCGCCGCTCGCGGGCCTGGCTCCACCGGGGGTGATCGACGGTCGGATTCACGTTGGCATAGAAGCCGTATTCATGCGGCGTTCGCACCGCCCAGGTGTTCGCCGGCATCTGGTCCGTCAGCCGGATACGGACGATGGACTTCCCGCTCTTGAAGCCGTACTTCCAGGGGATCTGGACGCGCAGGGGCGCGCCATTCTGATTCGGCAGCACCTTCCCGTACAGTCCCACGACCATGAGCGTCAGCGGATGCATCGCTTCGTCCATGCGAAGGCCTTCGATGTACGGGAATTCGATGCCGGCCGTCGGCAGGCCGGGCATCTCGCTGGGCCGGACGGCCGTCGTGAATTCGACGAACTGCGCCTTCGGCTGCGGGTCGATCTTCTTCAGGAGCGAGGCCAGGGGCACGCCAATCCACGGGATGACCATCGACCACCGCTCGACACAGCGCAAGCGATAGACGCGCTCTTCGAGGGACTTGAAGTCGACCAGGTCCTCGACGCTGTAGTCACCCGGCTTGTTCACCAGGCCATCCACCTTCACGGCCCAGGGCTTCGTGGTCAGCCGATGTGCGTACCGCGCCGGGTCGTCCTTGCGCGTGCCGAACTCGTAGAAGTTGTTGTAGGCGGTGATTTGCTCGAACGAGGTGAGCGGATCGACGGCCGGATCCACTACCGAGAGCGGCGACTTCGTGGCGGCCGGCAGGGCGGCCTGCCCTGCCCCGTCCGCGCCTACGCACGCCACGGCGCCCACCACGCCCGCCGCGGCTGCGGCCATGAACTCCCGCCGCGATCGGTAGACGGTCTCGGGCGTCACCTCGGAATACGGCAGATCGGCGGATGACTTGCTCTTGAGGATCATGGCTCCCTCACGGGTTCAGGCGGGCTGATGAATGGCTCAATTGTATATTGATAGGTCAGCTCATGTGCGGCATCGCGGGCATTCTGACGTTCGACGGCAATCCGGCGCGCCTGGCCCAGCCGCGGCTCGCGGCGATGGGCGCGGCCCTGTTTCACCGGGGCCCCGACGGCGACGGCTTCTTCGTCGATCGCGAACGCCATGACGTCGGCCTCGTGCACCGCCGGCTGAGCATCATCGACCTCGCGGGCGGGCAGCAGCCCATCGCCAACGAAGACGGCTCCGTGCAGGTCGTGTTCAACGGCGAGATCTTCAACTACATCGAGCTGCGCCAGGAGCTCGTCGCCCGCGGCCACCGGTTCTCGACGCAGAGCGACACGGAAGTCATCGCTCATCTCTACGAGGACAAGGGCGAGGATTTCGTGCATGACCTGAACGGCCAGTTCGCGATCGCCCTCTGGGACCAACGGCGGCGCCGCCTGCTGTTGATCCGCGACCGGCCGGGCATCCTGCCTCTCTATTACTACGCGACGCCTCACGAACTGGTTTTCGGCTCCGAGATCAAAGCCATTCTGGCCGCACTCGATCAGCCGCCTGCGGTCAATCCCGACGCGCTGCGACAGGTCATGGCGCTCTGGGCGCCGCTCAGCCCGGAGACGATGTTCCAGGGCGTGCTCGAAGTCGAGCCGGGCCAGATGCTCGTCGTCGAACGGGGGCGCGTATCGGCGCGGCAGTACTGGCGGTGGTCGCTGGCGCCTGAAGGCGAAGCGCTCAACGGCCGGGCCGATGATCGGGCCGAAGAGCTCCGGTCGCTGCTCGACGACGCCACGCGGATCCGGCTGCGCGCGGATGTGCCGGTCGGCGCCTATCTCTCGGGCGGGCTGGACTCGTCGGTGCTCACGGGGCTCGTCTCACGAGAAGCCGGCCGGCGCCTGCGGACCTTCTCCATCGGGTTCGAGGACGCGGCGTTCGACGAGAGCCCGTTTCAGCGCCGGATGATCGAGTTCATCGGCGCCGATCACAGCCAGATCCGGTGCGCCCGCGCGGACCTCGCCGCCCATTTTCTCGAGGTGATCAAGTCGGCCGAGACACCCGTCACGCGCACGGCGCCTGTGCCGATGGGCATGCTGTCAGCGCATGTCCGGGCCAGCGGATTCAAGGTCGTGCTCACCGGCGAAGGCGCCGATGAAGTGCTGGGCGGCTACGACCTCTTCAAGGAAGCCAAGATTCGGGCCTTCTGCGCCCGCAACGCGCAGTCGGCGTGGCGGCCGCTGCTCCTCAAACGTCTCTACCCGTACCTCGATTTCACGCGCGCGCAGTCGGTCTCGATCCTGAAGAGCTACTTCGGCGCGATCGATGACGACCCGACGGACCCGCTGTTCTCGCACCAGACCCGGTGGACGACCGGCGCCTGGACCGAGGAGTTCCTCGCTCTCGACTTCCGGCAGCGCTTCGGACCGGAGACGCCGATGGCCCGCGTCCTCGAACGCCTGGGCCCGAGCCTCGCGGGGCGCGGCCTGTTCCATCGCGCGCAGTTCCTTGAATCCAGGACGCTGATGTCCGGATACCTGCTCGCATCCCAGGGCGATCGGATGCTGATGGCCCATTCCGTTGAAGGACGCTTTCCGTACCTCGACCATCGCGTCATCGAGTTCGCCAACCGGCTCGATCCTCGTCTCAAGATGCGCGTGTTGAACGAGAAGTACCTGCTCAAGAAGGCGTCGCACGGTCTGATCCCGCCGGAGATCCTGAACCGTCCGAAACAGCCCTATCGCGCGCCGGACGCCGTTGCGTTCCTCGGCGACACCCCGCCGGGGTACGTCACGGACTTCCTGAGTCCGGAACGACTGAAAGAGTTCGGATACTTCGATCCGATCAAGGTCGGCCACCTCACGCGCAAGCTCACGGAATCCGTCCGCACGGGCCGCCCGATCAGCCATCGGGACAGCCTGACGTGGGTGACGGTCCTGTCCACGCAGGCGTGGCACGCCCAGTTTCAACGTCAGACTTCCCGGTCCTAATCCGCAACGATGCGCATCCTCTGGGTCAACACCAACTTCATGCATCCGACCAACAAGGGCGGTTCGATCCGCACCTTGGAGATGCTCAGGCACCTGCACAAGTGGCACGAGATTCACTTCGCGGCCATCGAAGATCCGACGCAGCCGGAAGGTCCGGCTCAGGCGCCGGAGTACAGCACGCGTGCCTACCCCTTTCAGCATGCGGTGCCTCGACGAGGGTCGGCGGGCTTCTACGCGCAGGTCGCCCGTGCGTGGTTGTCGTCTTTGCCCCTCGCGATGTCACGGTACCGGTCGCCGAAAATGGGCGACGCGCTGCGGAAACTCCTCGCACGCGAAGCGTTCGACCGGGCCGTGGTGGACCATCTCACGCCGGCAACCTACTACCCTGACTTGCCGGGGAGTCTGCTGTTTCAGCACAACGTCGAGACCGTCATCTGGCGGCGCTACGCGGACCAGGCCTCCAATGCCGTCAGCCGCCTGTACTTTCGGCTCCAGGCGCAGCGGATGTTCCGGTTCGAGCGCGACGTTTGTCGCGCCGCCGGACACATCGTCGCCGTCTCGGCCACCGACGCGCAGCGGATGGGTGAGCTGTTCGGCGTGAAGCACGTCTCGGAGATCCCTACCGGCGTGAATCTCGATTACTACACGCCGACCGGCCGAGCCGACCGCAAGGCGGACATCGTGTTCGTCGGGTCGATGGACTGGATGGCGAACCAGGATGGCGTGGCGTATTTCCTCGACGAGATTCTGCCGCGCATCCACGAGCGCCGTCCGGCGACGACCTTCGCGGTCGTCGGCCGGAATCCCGGCCGGGATCTGCAGGAGCGTGCGCGTCGCGACTCCCGCGTCGTCGTCACGGGCACGGTTCCAGACGTGCGGCCCTTTCTCTGGGGCGCCGCGGTGTCCATCGTTCCGCTGCGCATCGGCGGCGGTACGCGGCTGAAGGTCTACGAGTCGATGGGCGCGCGAGTGCCGCTGGTGTCAACGACGGTGGGCGCCGAGGGTCTCGATTACCAGCCCGGGGTGCATCTTCAGGTCGCCGATACACCGGCCGCGTTCGCGGACCGATGCCTCGACCTGCTTGCAGATCCCGGGGCCGGGGAGAGAATGGCCGCCGCGGCTTGGCAGATGGTCGCGGAGAACTTCTCGTGGGAGACCGTCGCGCGCCGGTTCGATCGCATCCTCACCGAGAAGACTCCTCGGGTGAGCGGCTCCTGAGCCATCGGCCCAGGGCGAGATAGGCCCTGCCACCGATTCCCTTCGCGACTTTCTTGAACCGCCAGGCGCCGCTCTGCCATGCGCGTGGCGCGAAATCGCCACGAGCGAGCCTGGCCGAGATGTCCGGCGCCATCGTCCGGGTGATCGCGTACCGCCCCAGCACGAGACACTGGCCGATTCGGTGGGCCTTCACCGTCGGCTCTGACGTGAACAGCATGCGGATGTCCGCCGCGTCGGCGGCCTCGCCCACGGCGGTCGAGTAGTACCCGCCGGGGACCGACGCCGTGTTCAGACCAGCGCCGACCACGTCCCGCAGCCGCGCGAGGCTGTCGCGCCACTCCGTCAGGATCTGCTGCGGTGGACAAGCGGCCATCCTGGTCGGGTGCGTGAGCGAATGGCTGCCGATGATGTGGCCGCGAGCATGGAGATCGCGCAGCTGACGCTCGTCGAGGAAGCCAGGACGTCCGATCCAATCCGACGTCATGAAGAACAGTCCGCGCCAGCCGCGCTCCTCGAGCTGACCGGCAATCGGGTCATAGGCGCTCACGCCGCCGTCGTCGAACGTCAGGAATACCGGCCAACGGTCCAGCATGCCCGCCGGAAGTGACGTCGTGACGGACGTCGCGGCGACAGACGCCGCCAACAAGTCGAGGTGCCGGCGGAACACCTCGGTTTCCAGCTTGTAGTGCGCGGCCCACGGGCCCGGAAAGCCGCTCGCTTCCCACTGACCCGCCCGGACGACATCGTGGTACATCAGACCGACAGCTTTCATGTCCTTCCCCATGTTTCAGAGATGGATTGGGCCATCGCCGTCCCCCCGATTAACGTACACATCCTGCACCGTGCCGACGCCAAGCTCCGCGACCAGCGCCTTCGATGCGGCGAAAGCGAAGTTCGACGGACCCGTCAGAAACCCCGCGGATCGCAGCGCGCTCACCCATGCATGATGTGACTGGTTCGAGATGACGAGATCCACGCCGCGCGCCTTCAAGAAGCGCCGCGCGGCCCACACCACCGCCGCGGCGTCGGCCGGTCTCGCCATCGCATCGATGATCGATCCCAGCCTCAGGTCGCCAAAGTGGCGGTCGCCGTTCTTCTGCGTATCGAGCACCACGGCCCAGCCGATCGGCCGGCCGCCACGCTGAACTCGGAGCCGATGGAACCGTGCGTCGTTCTCCGGATAGAGCACGCTCAGCGTGATCCGGTCACGCGCTCCAATCATCGCGTAGTCCTGGCTTGCGGCATTCCACAGATCGTCGATCCACTCGGAACCCGGACCGGTAAATGCGCCAAATGCTTCGGCTTCGGGGGATGGTCGCGGCATTCTCCCCCGTGCGGCCTGCACCGCGCGTACGCCCAGACCGCCAAGGCCTGTCCACGCGGCGGCTCGCGACGCCGTTCTCCGGGTAGGATTGGAATTCAGGGCCGCGACGTTCGTAAAGAACTTCGCGGGTCGATGAACGTGGAACGCAAACGGCACGAGGTCGAGGCGCCACCCGAGCGCCTTGAGCATGAGCGGCAGCGGCTGCTCGACACCGCCCATTCCCAGCGCGAACAGGCGTGGCTCCGCTTTCAGCGCGGCGCGCACCATCAGAACGCCAATCGAGGCAAACGATCGATCGATGATCCCTTCCGAGATCGGACCGTGGTAGAAAGTGAGCTCCTTCAGACGTCCTGACAGCCAGAACGGCTGCCGCTTGAGGATGAAACCTCCCCGCACGTGCTCGCCGTCAACGGCGAGAAAGTACTCCTGATAGATCTCGCGGCCCGGCAACTGCGGCAACCAGGCGGGCGTGGGGTCCTCAGGGAACAGCAGGGCGGCATCGACGCCGCCGGCGGCGAGCCGCCGGTTCAGGCCCTGAACGGCGGGAATCCACTCTGATGTGAACGGACGAATCGCGATCGGCATTCCGGCGGCCTTATCGTCTCGCGGACAGGGTCGAGTAGCAAAACGATACGGGGTAGGGGCCGGGCACGTTTCCGTCCGTGACGGTCGTATAGGAAGATAGGGGGATGTCGACGCCCAGCGCAGAGCACATCCGTACGACCCTTCGCGAGTTCATCCTGTCCAACTTCCTTTTTACGGACGACCAGACCGCGCTGAACGACGCCGATTCCTTCCAGGACACCCGGATCATCGACTCGATGGGAATGATTCAGGTGATCCAGTTCATCGAAGCGGAATACCGGATCAAGGTGCTCGACGCCGAGATGGTGCCCGAAAAGCTCGACTCGGTCGAGCGCCTGACTCGCTTTGTCCTCGGTAAGCAGGGGCTCGCGTGAGATGACAGGCGAGCCGCTGCTCGTCGATCTTCTTCGTCGCACCGTCGAGACGCTGAGCACCGCGGAAGCATTCGTGTCCGGCGCCACGCGTGTCAGTTACGGGGACGTCTGGACCGCGGCGCGCCGGGTAGCGGGGAGCCTGGCCACGCGGGGCGTCGCCAGGGGCGACCGCGTGGCGCTGCTGATGCGCAACTCGCCGGCGTATGCCTCGGCGTACTACGGCGCGCTCGCCTTCGGCGGGGTCGTCGTTCCGCTCAATCAGGAAGCCAAAGCCCGCGATCTCGCGGTCTGGGTCAGGCACGCGGGCGCGACGCTCGTCATCGCCGACAAGACCCATCCCGAAGCCGCCGCACTCGCCGCGGATTTGGGCGATGCCGTGCCGGTCGTGCTGGCCCCCGACCTCCTCCGATCCGATCCCGCGTCCGCTGACCAGATGGGTGCGGGCCTGACGAGCGGCGACGCGGCGTCGATCATCTACACGTCGGGCACGACGGGTGATCCGAAAGGCGTCACGCTCTCTCACGGAAACCTCTCAGCGAACGTCCTCGCCATCGTCGAGTACTTGAATCTTCGCCCGTCCGATCGCGTGCTGACGGTGCTGCCGTTCTTCTACTCCTATGGGAATTCCGTCCTCCACACTCATCTGTCGGTCGGAGCGACCCTGGTCCTCGAGGCTGGCATGATGTATCCCCAGCGGGTCGTCGACGCGATGCGGACGGAGCGGGTCACGGGGTTCTCCGGAGTGCCGTGGATGTTCAAGGCCCTCCTCGACCGCACGTCGTTTGGCAGCATGGGCGGCGAATTACCCGCGCTGCGCTATTTCACGCAGGCCGGCGCCGCCATGGCGCCTGACGACATCGCGCGGATGCGGTCGGCGTTTCCGGACGTTTCGTTTTATGTGATGTACGGCCAGACGGAGGCGACCGCCCGGTTGACCTACTTGCCGCCGGACGATTTCGAGGGACATCGCGGCTCAGCGGGACGTGGCATCCCTGGCGTTCGCATTGAAGTGCGGCGGCCGGATGGATCGCTCGCCAGCCCCGGAGAATCCGGCGACGTCCTGGCCTCGGGTCCCAACGTCATGTCCGGCTACTGGAATGCACCCGCGGCCACCGCCGCCGTGATTGCGGAAGAAACGTCGGGACGCTGGCTTCGAACGGGCGACATCGGCTATCGCGACGAGGATGGCTACCTCTTTCTCCAGGGCCGCAGCTCGGAGATCATCAAGACCGGCGCGCACCGCGTCAGCCCGGCGGAGATTGAGGAGGCGGTCGCACGCCTTACGGGCGTGGCCGAGGTGGGCGCCTGCGGGGTTCCCGACGATCAGCTCGGCGAGGCCATCCAGGTCGTCGTCGTCCCCGCGTCGGGGGTGCGACTGACCGAGCGGGACGTGCTCGCCCACTGCCGGCGCGAGCTCAGCCTGTACAAGATTCCTAAACGCGTGCTCTTCAGCGCCAGCCTGCCCCGCACGACGTCGGGCAAGCTGCGCCGCAAGGCGCTCGCTGATGTCACCAATCTGGAGGCGCTTCCGTGGGCACACTGACGAAGTCCGTGTTGGATCTCGATTGCGAAAAAGAAGCCGGGACGATCGCACTGCGGCTGCGCGAGGGGCTGCGGGACTTGTCCCGGCGCGGACTGGTCGTGGCGGTGTCCGGCGGGATCGACAGCTCCGTCTGCGCGGCGCTGGCCGTGCGAACGCTGGGCCGCGAGCGCGTCTACTGCATCATGCTGCCCGAGACCGACGGATCGTCGTCGAGCCTCGCGCGCGGCCAGGAGCTCGTCGCGCATCTCGGCGTGGCGCATGAAGTCCAGGACATCTCTTCAACTCTGGCCGCGATTGGGTGCTACGCGAAACGGGACGAAGCGGTCAGGTCTGTGTTCCCGGACTACCAGCCGTCGTGGAAGTACAAGATCGCGATCACGGATGGACTCGACGGGCGCTACAACACGTTCGACCTGATCGTGCAGCGCCCGGACGCCAAGGCCGGCCAGACCGAGACTCGGCGTCTCGGCGGGCAGGAGTTCTTTCAGATCGTCGCGGCCACCAATCACAAGCAGAGAATCCGCAAGACGATCGAGTACTTCCACGCCGACCGCCTGAACTACGCCGTGACCGGTACGCCCAACCGGCTGGAATACGACCAGGGGTTCTTCGTGAAGAACGGCGACGGATCGGCGGACGTGAAGCCCATCGCCCATTTGTACAAGTCGCAGGTCTATCAGATGGCCCGCCATCTCAAGCTGCCACCCGCGATCTGCGACGCGGTCCCGACGACGGACACGTACAGCCTCTGGCAGGGCCAGGACGAGTTCTACTACGCCCTGCCCTACCAGCAGATGGATTTCGCCCTCTGGGCGAAGAATCACGATGTTCCGGCGCAGGATCTCGCCGCGTTTCTGGGCATCTCGCCCGAGCGGGCCCAGCATGTCTACAAGGACATCGACGTCAAACGTGCCGCCACGCGATACCTTCACCGCCGGCCGATCCTGATGGCGCCGGTGAGTGAAGTGCACGGCTAGCGCGCAAGGAGTGTTCCGCGTTGGCGTACGGATCGACCTTCATCCAGAACCGCCGGGGCGCCCGCCTCTTCATCGCGGACGAGCGTCCGGACGCCGCCGCCGCGCCGGGCGAGGCCTGGCTGATCTGCAGCCCGATTCTTGAAGAAAAGAACGTCGCCCACGGCGCGTTCGTCACCCTCGCACGGGCGCTGGCTGCCGGGGGCGTCCGTGCGGTTCGCCTCGACTACGAGGGGCACGGCGACAGCGACGGCGACACGGCGGAGCTCGGCCTTGACGAGTGGACCGACGATGTCTGCGACGTGGCCGAGTGGCTCCGGCGGGACGGCGCGCATCAACTCACGCTGATGGGCTGCCGTGCCGGCGCGCTCATCGCCGCGCGCGCGGCCGCTCGCCTCGGCGCGGCGCGCGTCGTGGCATGGTGCCCGGTGGTGCGCGGTGAAGATCATGTGCACGACCTCCTGCGCCTGAACCTGACGACGCAGATGACCGTGTACAAGAAAGTCCGGCAGGATCGCCCCGCATTGATCGAGGGCCTGACCGCCGGCCAGCCTGTGAACATCGTCGGCTGGACCATGGGCCGCACGTTGTTGAACTCGCTCATGCAGGCGTCGCTGCCGGATCTGCTCGCCGCCCTGCCCTGCGCGACTCACATCCTCGACCTGACGCGACGAGCGGGCGCCGCACCGTCCGAAGGCGTTGCCGCTCTCGCGGCTGACCGCGTGGCGGTGCACGCGGCACAGGGTCTGCCGTTCTGGATTGACGGCAACTACGTGGACTACCGGCAGGACAGATTGCTGCAGGCCACCGTGACGTTGGCGAAGGCGCCCCTGCAATGACACACGAAGTCTTCGACGCGCGCGGCGGCGACGGCCTGGTGCGACGAGGGATCCTCACGATCCCGGACGGCGCGCCGCCCCGTGCGGCGCTGCTTCTCATTACGGCCGGCGTGAAGTATCGAACCGGGCCGAGCCAGCTCTACATCGCCGTCGCGCGATCGCTCGCCGCCGCGGGCTTCGCCACGTTGCGGATCGACGCCATCGGTGTCGGGGAGAGTGATGGCCTGCTCGAAGCCGGACCGAGCCATCTGATCTTCCAGACCGCCGAACGTGGCCGCTTCGTCCCGGACGTTGAGGTCGCGTTTCAGGCGCTGGCGAGCCGCCTTGCCCCGCAGGTCCGCATCTTTGTGGGCGGCCTCTGCGGCGGCGGCCTCACGGCTCAACTGGCCGCGTCGAAGATCAAAGATCGGCGCCTGGCCGGCGTGCTGTCGTTCAACATCGCGGTCAGACATACGCCGACGCCAGGCCGGCGGCCGGCGCCGGTGACCTCTGAAGCCAAGGCGACACTCGCCGCCTATCCCCGCAAGCTCCTCAAGGCGCAAACGTGGAAGCGGATCGTGTCGGGCTCCGTGCGAATCGGGCACGTGAAGCGCACCCTCGCCGCCGCAGCCGGCAAGTCGCACACGGCTGAAGACTCGGGAGTGAATCCGCTCTTCATTCCCAGCTTCACCAGCCTGCTGAAGCGGAAGGTGCCGCAACTGCTGATCTTCTCCGGCAATGACGACCGCTGGGCGCCGTTCAGCGATCTGATTCTTGGTCCCGTGCTGAAGGGCGCGCGCGAGGGGCCCGCGCACACGGTCAAGTTCATTGCCGACGCCGACCACCACCTCTGCCTGCCGGAGTGGCGGGACGAAGCCCTCGGATGGATCGCCGACTGGATGCGAGACGTCCCTAACGGCCGATCAGGCGCCTGATCGCGAGGCTCGCCACGGCGCGCCAGCGAACCCGACTCATCGGCCAGCGCCGGACGGACGCGGCGTAGCGACGAAGCGCCATCCTGGTGTTGCCGGCCTGTATGTACTCTCCGGCGGCATCGGCCAGAATCAGCGCCTGCATTTGCCGAGCGACGGGCGTCAAGACGTCCGGCCACCGCTCCAGCGCCATCGTGCAGACCTTCCACTGGTTGGTCTCGAATTTCTCGGCGTCGCGAAATGTCCCGGTGCCGTGGAGGCAGATCGAGACGAGTGCGGTCTGCACATTCCGGACGGGGTAACGCGCGGCGACGCGCAACCACATGTCCCAATCCTCGGCCGCCTTGAGTGACGTATCGAAGAGCCCGACTTCGTCGAACACCTCGCGCCGCATCAGCGCGCCCGATCCGGAGCCACCGACCCAGAAATCGCGAACCGCGATCCGGCGCAACTGTGCGGCGAGATCGACCGGGCCCGAATCCTGCGTGTCGAACACCCGCTCGCCAAGCGTCTCACCGTCCGCCGACATATTCCGCACGCCGCAGCCGACGAGCGCCGTGTCCGGATGGCTGTCGAGCAACGCGACCTGCCGGCTCACCTTTTCGGCGTGCCAGGCGTCGTCGGCGTCGAGAAACGCGATGTACCGTCCGCGCGCGGCACGGATGCCGGTGTTCCGCGCCGCCGACAGCCCCTGATTCGGCTGCCGGACCAGGCGCACGGCGGGGCCGAACGCGGCGATCACCTGTTCCGTGTCGTCCGTGGACCCGTCGTCGACCACGACGCATTCGAGGTCGGCATAGCTCTGCGCGAGAACGCTCGACACCGCCCGGCCGACAAACCTGGCGTAGTTGTAGGTGGGAATGATCGCGGAAACCAACCGGCCCTGGCCCATCAGCTGCCGCACGAGGCCACTACGGGAGGACGCCTGCCGGGCTTGCCGGCTGCCGCGCGGACCGCAGTACTGGGAGAAACGTCCGCGCAGAGCATGGGATGATGACCGCCAGCCACACAACATACCGCAGGACCATGGACCAGCAGGCCCCGAGCAGCCCGTACTTCCAGACCAGGAACGCGGAAAGCGCGATGTTGATGACGGCACTGATCGCCACAGCCCGCGCCTGAGCCGCGTCGCCGCCGAGTCCGTTCAGCGCGGCGCCGAGCACCCAGAGGATGCTCATCACCGGGATGGCCCAGATGGTGATCTGCATGACCTGCCGACCCACGACCGGGTTCTCCTCGAAGAGGATCCGGCTCATCGGACCGGCGAGCAGATAGACGACGACCGCGATCGCCAGACACGCGAGGAACCCCAACACCAGGAACCGCCCGACCAGCCGCACCACGGCGTGCGGTCCCGTTCGATCCGCCTCGACGACGGCCGGGTAGAGCGCCGAGCCCAGTCCGTCAGGGACCGCCGCCAGCCTCGTGGAGAGCAGGGTCCCACCCGAGAAGTAGCCGAAGACCGTCTCGCCCGCGAGCCGCGGGAGGATGAGCGCCTCGGCGTTCGCGCTGGCGGAGTACACGAGTTGCGTGGCGCCCATGTAGCGCGCCTCCCAGAGCAGCTTGCGAAACCGCTCCAGATGGAACACGAGGCGGACCGGGAAATGATCGCGCCGGATCACGGCGAACATGACGAGCATCGATATCACCGGCCCGACGAGATAGCTCAGCGACAGCCCGATCGGGCCCTGGCCGAGCGCGATCACGATCACGGACGCGGCCGTCAGGCACACGCCGGCAATGGTGTTCGCCACGGCGACGACCCCCAGACGCTGAACGCCCTGCAGCATGTCTCCCGCGGTCGTCGAAATCGTTGTCAGCACCAGGCCCACCGCCGAGATCACCGTGCAGACGAGCACGACGGACGAGTAGCCCATGACCACGCACACGAGCACGGCGGTCGCGCCCCCAAACAGCGAGAGCAGGAGCCGCAGGCCCAGCTGGTCCGCCAGCACCGGCCCGGCGCCCTTCGGATCGCGCGCCACGGCGCGGACGAATGTCGCCCGCAGGCCCAGATTGGTGGCAAACATGGCGAAGGCGATGAGCGACGTGGCAGTCGTCCACTGGCCGAATCCGGTAGCTTTCAGCTCCCTCACCGCGTACATCGTCGCCGGCAGCAGCATCGCGCTCAGCACGAGCGGCTGCAGCGCCGTCACCGCCGCGCCTATGTAGACTTTTCGCATGCGCCGACTATGTCCTCACGCGCGGGCCGGTCCGCGCGTGGCGACAATCCAGCCCCGGCGGTCGGTTTGCTGACGCACGACGCAGGAGAAGCCGCTGGCTTCGAGGTGGCGCACAAGGTCGGTTTCATTGCTGTCCGTCCACAAGTCGCAGTGATACAGCACGAGCATGCAGTCGAAACGCTCGAGCACGCTTTTCGGGCTCGTCAGGAGAATGGGAAACTCGGCGCCTTCGCAGTTCAACTTCATGAACTGGCAGCGTTCGATCTTGTGGCGCAGCAGGAACGTCTCGAGCGTCGCGCAGTCCACGGTTTCGGACGTGGCCGCGTCGGCGCTCACGGTGGAATGCCCCCAGTTCCCCGTGTCGTGGAACAGCGTGCAGGTGCCGTTTCGATCGGTCAGCGCCAGGTGATGGGCGGTGACGTTCTCGCACCGGTTCAGCGCGAGATTGATCCGCAGGAAGTTGAAGGTGTCCTGGCTCGCCTCGATCGCGTGCACGTGCCCCTGCCGGACCTTCGACGCGGCCAGCAGCGAAAACGTGCCGATATGCGCGCCGACGTCGATGATGACGTCGCGCTCGCGCGGCTGGTACTCCGGGACGTTGACGAAAAACACGTCATTCCCGAAGCTGTGGCTGATGACCGGTTCGTCGGCCGTGCCTTTTCTGTAGGCGACTTCAAACCCCTCGAAGGAGCCGATGGCCACGGTCGACGGTTGATCTCGCTCGCCGCCACCGAACCGGTCGCGTACGGACCGGAGCACGGATTTCACAGGACCGGGGAGTATTCTTGCGATTCTCTTCGCGCTCGACATATGAGTTTCTTCAGGATGATGGATGATGGTGGATCTTCAGGATGATATTGAGTCTTCACGACGCCGCCTTGAATGCCGCCACTCGTTCCTCGTAGATGGCGCCAAGCCGCGCCGCCGACGCCTCGAGTGAGAATTGTGACCGGACCCGCGCCATCGCGCCCTCAACGAGCCGCGCCCGCAGCGCTCCGTCAGCCACCAGCCGACGGAGATGGGCGGCGAGCGCCGTCACGTCTCCGGAATTGAACAGGAATCCGGTATCGCCGTCCGCGATCAGCTCCGGCGTGCCCCCGACGCGCGAGGCGACGCACGCACATCCGCATGACATCGCCTCCATCAGCGCGTTCGGAAGCGCCTCGAAGCGGGACGGTAGCACGAATATGTCCACGAGGCTCAGCCAGGGCACGACGTCGGCGACGGTCGGCTCAAATCGACAGTGACCGGCGATGTTCAGTTGAGCCGCCAGCGCCTCCAGCCGGGCCTTTTCAGGACCGGATCCGACGACGAGCAGGAACAACCGCTCGTCGGACGCCCGGCAGGCCGCAAACGCCTCCAGCAGAGTGGAAAGGTCTTTTTCAGGACGGAGCGCACAGAGCGCTCCAATCGTAATCGCTCCCGCCGGTACGACGCCCGCCGGTGGCGTCGGGCTCCTGCGAAACCGCCCCGTGTCCAGTCCGTTATAGCAGAGGTGGATGCGTTCGCGCCGCAGCCGCTCGTCCCTGACGAGGTGCTCGCGCATCGCTTCGCAGTTGACCACGATCCCGTCGGCAAGACGATGCGCAATTCGCATGCCCCACCGCACGCGCGGTGGGCGAACTTGCTGGTGGTTCCTTTGGCTCGTCAAGCGCACGGCTGAACCGGCCCATGGGAACGCCAGCGCAATCAGCAGACAGCTGGGCGGGTCGAAGCCGTTGACGACCTGGATCCGATGCTCGCGCACGTACTGCCGCAGAACCCGTACGCCGCGCCACGGCGATCGAAACGAGCGGAGAGGAATCCCGACGACCGGCACGCCCGCGCGCTGGAGTTCGATCGCCCGAATGCCCTCCGGCCTGAACGCACCGACATGGACCGCAAACCGGTTCGGGTCGAGCGCCTTCGCCATCTCGCACAGTTGTCGCTCGGAACCCCCAAGCGACAACTCTCTGATCATCAGAAGGACGGGAATGCGAGCCGCAGTGGCGGTCACGAAGTGCTCCGCCGGGGAAGAACGCTGCTCAATCCGCTGAGCCATCCCTCGAGCTCGACCGGCGACAGCCCCGCCGTGTCGACCAGTCGCGGGAGCAGCAGCGATGGCGACTCAGCCGTCGCCAGGCCGGGAACGCACGTCGTCCCGCTCACGACGCCGAGACCGTTCAGCCAGCCCAAACATGGCGGGAAATACACGCCGCTCGGATAGCAGAAATGCCGCGCGGCGCGCCCGGTCATCGCCTCGATCCGCCGCCGGTTCTCGAGGATCTCTTCGGTGAAGGCCTGCTGGTCGTCGGGCGTCCGATGCCGATGGGTGTGGAGCTGCACGTCGAAGCCCTGGCCCGCCACGCTGGCGATCTCCTGCGGCGTCATGAGTTGGAGCACGCGTCGACGACCGAGCTCCGCATGGTCGACACCAAGACGTCCAGCCAGTCGCCCGGCGACGGCGTCGCGATCACCCGCCGAAAGGCCCAGTTCCGTAACGCGGGCGATGATGGCGCGCTCGACCTCCATGCGGCCCTCGCGCGTCGACAGATCGATCGCCCGATTCAATCCGAAATCCGGATCCGGCCCGAGGTGCTGGTGCCGTCCCTTCCACAGCACGTACGAAATCATGAGCGGGAAGATCGGGAGGCCCTTCTCGATGTAGTACGTCGAGACGTAGACCGTCGCCGGATACCCAAGACGCCGCAGCCGCGGCGCAACAAGGTCGTGAAAGTCCGCGGTGCCGTCGTCGAACGTCAGGATCGCGCTGCGATCCGGCAGCGTGCCTTCGCGCAGCCGGCGGATGCCCTCTTCGAGGGTCAGCACGTTCAGGCGATGCTTCCCAATCAGCTCGAGACGCTCGTCGAACTCTTCGGGCGTGAAGAACAGCGCCCGCTTCCACTGGTGTTCCTGGTCGACGGACAGGCTGTGATAGCAGAGGATCAAGAGCCGCTTCTGCCGCCAGGCGCTGCGGGCGACCGCGCCCATCACCCCCAGATCGCGCAGAACGAGCAGCCCTCCCCGCTTGAGGCCCTTCAGCATGACGGTTTCACACCTCAGGCCGGCGCGAGCAGACGGTGGTACAAGGCGCTCCACTGCTCGCGGACCGGACCCGCGGCGTAGCGGGCGCAGCTCTCGTGCGCGGACCGGGTCAGGCGCTCCACCAGATCGGGCTCGCGAAGCAGCCGCAGCGCGGCGCGCGCCATGGCCTCGTGATCGCCCTTGGGGACGAGCAAGGCGGTCTCGCCATCGGTGGCAATGTACGGGATGCCTCCCGTGGCGGTGGCGACCACCGGCAGACCGGACGCAAAGCTCTCGAGAATGGACCCCGGCATGCAGTCGATGTCCGGACTCGTGAGGTAGATGTCCGCGGCATCGTAAAGTGCCGGAACCTGCGGCGGCGGCACGACGCCGATGAACCGTGTGTTCCGGAGGGCGAGCTCCCGGGCGAGCGCTTCGAACTCCGGCCGCGACGGGCCGTCATGCGCGACGGTGAGCTCCGCATCGGGATAGTGCTGCTGCACGATCTGGAACGCGCGAAGCGAGCACGGCACGTTGTAGAGCGGTTCCAGAATGCGGTTGTGCAGAAAGATCGGCCGAAGCACACGACGCTGGCGGTAGATGAACCTGGCCGGCTCGAGGATGTTGGAGATCGTCTCGATCTTCAGCCCATGCCGGCCAAATACATCGACCAGAAACCCGGACGGAGCGATGACCGCGTCCATGCGTCGAATGGTCGGGACCGCGGTCCGCCAGTGACTCAGATGATCGTCCGCCTGTCCATCGCGGTAATTCAGGACGATCCGCTTGCCGAAGATCCGCGCGAGCACCAGCGCCGGCAGGGTCCACAACATGTAGGACGTATACGCCGCCGAAAACACGTGCACGATCCGGTACCGAGGCACCCGCCACAGCAGTTGCCACACGTACGACAACCACGCGGACACTGTCCGTATCCCCTTCAACCGGCGAATGAAACCCAGCCACGCCGGCGGCTCCGGACCGATCGGCTGGAACCCCACTTCGAGTGACGGATCCTGGCGAAGGGCCTCCAGCAGCCGCGTGGCCTGGACGGCCTGGCCGCCCGTGATGCGAAGCGACGGCGCGATCAGGAGCACCCGGATGGGTTCACGAGTACGACTGGACATCGATTTCCACGGTTCGCCCGGTCGTGGCCGCTTCGAGCATCCGGAGGCAAACGATGGTGGCCCTCGCGCCGTCCTGCACGGTCACGTCGGGCGTACCGCCACTCACGAGAGCCGCGCAGAACGACTGCAACTGCGCTTCGTAGCCCTTGGCTGCGAACCACCGACGGTTCGTGCGGCGAATGTCGGTCTTGACCGTCACGCTCTTGAAGTCTTCCGTGTCCGCGCCCAGGCCCGACGCAAAGACCTCCACCCGCTCGCCGCCCGAGGTCTTGCTGCCCACCGTGCAATAGGTCAGCGCCCCGACGGAGCCGTCGGCGAAGTGGAAGGTCGCGGCCATGTTGTTCTGCCCCACCGGGTGCTCGCGATCCATCGGCAGGCAGAACGCCGCGACGCGAATCGGTTCGGCGCCCAGCAGCCAATACATCAGATCCACGAAATGACACGCCTCGCCGAGGATCGCGCCGCCAATCGCCGGATCCGCCATCCAGTAGGCGCCGGCGATCCCGGGCGAGTTCACCCGGCAGTTGATCACCGCGGGCCCGCTCCGTCCGGACAGCGCCTGCTTGAGCTTGAGGTAATCGGGGGCAAACCGTCGATTGAATCCGACGGTGAGCCGGCGCCCGCTCTCCCGCACGGCCGTGAGGAGGTCCTCGCATTCAGGCTCGGTGAGCGCCATCGGCTTCTCAACGAATACGTGCTTGCCGGCGCGCAGGCATCGCGCCGCCTGGTCCGCATGATGCTGGTTCCGGCTCGTAATCATTACCAGGTCAACGGCCGGGTCTTTCAGAATCTGATCAAAATCCGTCGTGCAGTACGCCGCCCCGAATCGCTCTCCGTAGGTCCGCCCCCGCCAGCCGACGGACGACTGCACGCCCACAAGACGCGTCTTCGGAATCGCCTTGAGGGCCGGCAGATGGGCCCACCGGGCCAGGTTGCCAGCTCCGACCAGCGCGACGCCGAGCTCGGACTTCGCGGCCGCAGGCGCCGCCTGCAAGTCCAGCCGCCGGACCGGCGGCTTTGAACCGGCCGGGGGCGCCTCGTCGTAACGAAGCAGCACGCCGAGGCTCTTCGCGCCGGGCGCCATCAGGCTCTGGTACGCCTGCGGCGCAGCATCGAGGGGATAGGTGTTGGTGACCAGCTCGTCGACGCGAACCTGGCCGTTTCCAAGCAGCCGGAGGAACTCATCCATGTTCCGGTTCTCGGTCCACCTGACGTACGCGAGCGGATAGTCCTGGCCTCGCTGCTCGTACGCAGGGTCGTAGCTCCCCGGCCCGTACGCGCGCGCCATGAAGAGCTGAATCTCCTTCAGGTACATCTCGAGCCACGGAAAGCTCAGCTCGACCGCGCCGACCACAACGATGCGGCCGCGGTCCCGGCAGAGCGTCAGCGCGAGCTGACTCGGCCCCGCGGACTTTGCGGCCGCGGCGACGATCACGCAGTCGGCGAGCCTGCCATTCGTCGCGCCGAGCACCGCCTCAGGCACCGCGGCGTCGGACAGAAAGCCGTGGTCAGCACCCAGCGCGCGCGCCATGTCGACGCGGTCCTGCCGCAGATCCACGGCGACCACGATCGCCCCCTGCAGGCGGGCGAGTTGCGCCACCAGCTGACCGATCAGTCCCAGTCCGACAACGACGACGGTGTCCCCCAGATTGATGCCCGCCGTGCGAACGGCGTTCAGCGCGATGCTGCCGAGAGTCGCGAAGCTCGCCCGTTCGAACGTGACGCTGCTCGGTACACGGGCCACCAGCTGGCGTCCCGTGACGATGATTTCCGCGTGGCCCGTTCCCTCGCCGCCGTACGCCACCCGATCACCCAGCGCCAGGTCCTGAACTGTCGCGTGCTTGCCCACCACCACGCCGGCGCCCGAATACCCAAGCGCCGCGTACTCACTGAACTTGGCGCGGACCTCGGCCATCGTCCGGAGCGGCCCCGCCACCTTCATGACGTCCAGCACCTTCCGGATATGCCCGGGGTTGGCTGCGACTTCTTTGATGACGCCGTCCTGGTGAATGCTCGCCGTCTCCGTCCCGGTGCTGATGAGTGAAAAGGCCGGACGGACCAGGACGTGATGAGGAGACGCGATGGGCTCGGGAACGTCGGCGACGACCATTTCCCCGATGCCGCGGCGAAGCACTTGTTTCACGGTAGTAGCAGGTTCCTTCTGTGTGAGTCGGAAACGGGGCCCGGAATAACCCACCTATTGTATCGAACTCCGGCGCCTCAGCCGGCACGCGACCGGTGGTCACATTTG
>Ga0137326_1000201_pt1 | contig 21656 bp, 22 predicted proteins | sample EasRivERMZT500_2_FD_102292 | JGI IMG/M metagenome (GOLD analysis project Ga0137326, IMG submission 102292) | Soil microbial communities from meander-bound floodplain in the East River, Colorado, USA - East River MetaG ERMZT500_2 | ecosystem: Environmental > Terrestrial > Soil > Floodplain ... | reverse complement strand
CAGCGTCATCGGCCGCGGCTCCCACGGTTGGATCTCCTCCTTCACGACCCCGACGAGCTGCTCGACGATCGTCTTCTTCGCGTCGGCCTTATCGAGCTGCTGCTTCGCGATCGACAGGTCGGCGGCCAGCTCCTTGATCCGCCGGTCCCGCGCCCGCAGCTCGGGGTTCGTCGGCTCGAGCCGGGTCGCCTCGCGCACCTTCGCGTACGCGGCGGCCGCCGTCTCGCGGGTCTTCACCCAGCCGGCCTGGCGGACGAGGAGCGACTGCGCGGTCGCGCGGGAAACGGCGAACACCCGCGTGAGGTGTTCATACATACCCTCGGCGCCGTTCTCGAGGATGTATGCCTCGGCGGCGCGGACGAGGATCGGCCCGAGGAGCTGGTTCCGGCGTTCGGCTTCCGTGCGTGGTTCGGTCATGCGGCGGTCCGTCCCGGTTAAGGATATGTTGAGGCTCTCAGGTTCTTATGGCGGGGAAGGCGTCGAATATATCGACGCCCCCGGCTCAGGTCAGCAGCTCAAAGTGAGGCAGATCGTCGAACTTCTGATCATTGACCTCGCGGTTTCCGTTCCAGTCCCCGCCCCAACGCAGCGGGACCCCGAGCTGGTCGGCCGTCCCGAGCACGTATCCGCCGAAGTAGTAGAACCGTGCGAGGTCCTTCGTATAAGCCGCGATCGCGGCCCGATCCGTCGACGATAACGCCAGGAGCGCCGGCGGCGCCTGGGGCAGCCGGACGGGGAACGGATAGGCGTCGACGGCGTCGGCCAGGTCGCGCAGGCCCGGCCCGACGACGTGCTTCGAGTCCATCGTCTGCGAGACGCCGCGCCGGACGTTCTCGGCCTGCTCGGCCACGGTCCGCGCGCCGTCCCAGATCGAGTTATCGAACCGCGCGACGACGGCGCGCATCACGCGCACGAGCGCGGCGGCGACGCCGGCCAGGTGACGTTCGGACGTCGCGCCGTACTTAGGCATCGGGCCCGGCCTTCGGCTTGGGCTTCACGGAGACGCGGAAGTCGGTCTTCCGCTTGATCCCGAAGTGGGTCGTCCCGATCCCGTGGAGGCCCGCGAGGAACAACAGCCACCCCTGCGGGATCGCCTCGCCGGCGGCCTTACACGCGGCGACCGCGTCGACCGCGTTGTCGGCCCGGAGCAGGAACACGATCGCCAGGAGGAACCACGCCCAAAACGTCATGAAGTCCAGGACGATCGCGGCGACGATGACGCCCGATCCGGTCGGGAACGTCGCGAGCCGCGGCCAGTGTCGCAGACGGGTTTCGTGCGTGTCTTGAGCGGTCACGGACAGATCACCGGTTGTTCGCGACAGATGTATCGCCGCTGGAGCGCGATCGCGCTGTCGAGGCGTATGGTCACGCCGTCGAGCCGCAGGACCAGGCGCTCGAGCTCCGGACGCTTCACGGTCGAGGAGTCCAAACGCGCGACGGCCGTCGCGAGGTTGTCGGCGGTCGCGCGCTCGCCCCGGGCATACCAACCGGTCGACGCGCCGAACGCGATCCCGACGACGATCGGGCCGCCGATTAGCTTGGCCTTCGCGAGGAGAAAGGCCATCACAGAGGATTCAGGCATACGTGGGGTTCCGTGTTTTTAGGTTCGTTGATACGCGGACCGGAATATAACGCGATCCGTTACTCGCACAGCTCGAACGTATAGAAGATGGCCGCCGTGTTCGTGACCTCGTTGTCCTTCTCCACGTGGCCGGAGTTCTGGACGAGGCGCACGGTGTACGGGCCAAAGTTTTCGACCTCGGACGATCCGTTGAGGTTCTGTTGGAACCCGGTATCGATGTCGTAGAACCCGGCGGACGGCAGCAGATCGTTGACGACCCCGTCGATGTCGATGTGATGCGTCCCGTCGGGCGCGTCCTCGACCGTCCAGGAGACGCGAACGATCGCCGATCCCTCGGCCGCGCAGATGTTACCGCCGGAGATGTGGCCCGCGTTCGCGGTGAGGATGATCGGGTTCGGGTCGTCGCGGATGACCTCGACCGCGCCCGAGGCGTAGCCGCTCGCGATCCCGGTCGGGTTCACGTGCGGCCGGTCAACGATCAGCGACCCGAACGCCTGCCCCGACGAGATACCCGTGGGCAGCAGCTCGATCGCCGTGTTCGGCCACCACTGCACCATCTCCGCGTAGTACACGACCCCGGTCCACTGCAGGTGGATGCGGTCCGTCCGGCCCGTCGTCGTCGACAGGGTCGGCGTCGTGTTGTTCTGCCAGATGACGTTCGCCGGCCACGTAACGGTATCCGGCTGAGAGTTCTGTTTCAGGTACAGGTAGTAGTCGCCCCCGGGTTCGGGGTTCACGAGCGTGATCGCGAGCGCGGTCCCGTTGATCTCCGCGAACTGGATCGCGCCCTGCTGCCAATCGACGGTGAACCCCGCCGACTTCAACCCGAGGTTCAGCCACCCCTGTGTCGTGTCGTTGACCGGGATCAGGTCGGTGAAGTACAGCTCGTCATACCAGACGGACCCGGCGGACGTGCCGGCCACCGCGAACCGCGGCACCACCAGGAACGTCGACGCTGACACCGTAAACTCAACCGAGTAGTCACCCCACGCCGTCGCCGTCACGTCGCCCCCGACCTGGGTCACGGCGAGCAAGCCGCCCGACGCCGTGTACTCGGCGATGAACACGCGGCTGATGACGTTCGCGCCGCTCACCTTCGTCGAGTAGTCGATCTGAACGCGGCGTCCCGGCCGGACCGAGAAGTATGCCCAGTTAGCCGACATCGGGTTCGCGACATCCGGTGGGTTGGGGTCCGTCGATTGGAACATGTACTCGGACCCGGCCGCGTCGTGCTGCAGCTTAAACGAGTAGGACGGCGACGCCGGGTAGGTGTCTCCATCGTTCACGGCCGTGACGCGGCCCGTCGGGTTCGAGTTCCAGTAGCCCGTGCCCAGGTCCGCCCCGCCGTTGAACAGACGCGTCCGCGACGTGATCCCCGCCAGGTCCTGCACGAGCGACGCGCCCGCGCGCGAGGCCTCGATGGCCCGGGGCGCGATCGACGGCGTCGTGGCCTGACCGTCGACGACCGATTGCACGGCCGCCGTTCCGGTCTCCAGGGCCGCCGTCATCATCGGTTGGCTGATGATGTACGATCCGGACGCCACAGCGTCGGACCACGGGCCGGGATCGACCGCCGCCCCGATGTGGCGGGCGCGGTACCACGACGTGGTCTTCGACGGCCGTATGTCGAAGTAGGTCCCGCCCTGGAGCGAGAACGGTCCGGGCGTCGCGATCGTGCCCCAGGCCCCGGGCGCCCCTGAAACGTCGGGGGCCCGCTGCAGCTCGAAGAGGAGCGACGCGTCCCCGGGGATGAGCCGGATCAGGACGCCGTAGGTCCAGAACGACCGGAGGTTGCCGTCGAGGACGGGTATGATCGCCACCTTACACCACCTTCAGGATCTCGATACCGACGATCGCCGGCGCCGCGTTCCCGCTCGCATTTGTCGTGAAGTCGATCGTGACGCCCGGGCCCGGATGCTGGCCGAACGCGTGGCGGACCTCGGCCCGATATGTCGTCGACGGCAGAAGGTCGCGGAACTCGAAGCGCGTCGATCCTGGCATCAGGCTCGCGACCCGCACGCGCGGATCGCCGACCGGCGTCGCGAGGAGGACGTCCACCACCAGGTCCGTCGCGCCGTTCGTCCACTCGATCGTGGCCGACACGTTCGTCTTCGCCGGGTTCGTCGGGGCCGACGGCGCCGGCAGCGCTGTGGTGTCCACGCGCCCGGGCGACCCCGCCACGACCCACGGGGACGGGACCTGCTGGACGCCGGTCCCATAGTCGGGGAACGACCGGCCCTGCACCCACACGCGCGACCCGGGCGGGACGTTCCGGATCGTCACCGTCCCCGCCGACCGGACGAACGCCGCGACAACCCAGAGCGGGGACGTGTCCACGGGGATCGTCCCGACCCCGGTGGTCGTGATCGCGTAGCGCACCTCGACCGGGTGGTTGGCCGCATTCAGCGACACGACGGTCGTCACGCCGCTGTATGCGTTACCCGACTCGAGCGCCGGAACCCCGAGCGCCGGGGTTCCGGCCGCCTGGTTCATTGCCAGGTCGATCAGCTCGAGGTTCGCGATCGGACCGTCCTCGCTGATCTCTAGGACGCGGCACAACCGGATACCGCCCCGGCCGCCCGTCGACGGGTCCGGCACGTGGGACATGGCAACGAGCACCAGGGCGCCCTGCGTCAGCGCCGATACCGTCGCGGTCCGCCGGCACGGGAGCCGGATGGTCGTGGTACCGAACCCGAACGGCCGGCGCAGGTGGTCGGCCAGCTCCTCGAGCTTGTGCTCCAGGTAGATGAGACGCGACTGACCCTGGAGCTGCTCCTCCGACATGGCCCGGTACCCGCGCGCGTCCACCTCATAGGGTTGGTCGCCGAAGTCCGTCGACCCGATGTCCAGGACGACGAACGCGTGCTCCTGCTCCTCGATGATCCCGTTCTTCGGCAGCCTCGGGTGAACGGCCGCGTCGGCGAGCAGATCATCGGGGCCGACCGGCGTGTCAAAGTAACGCTTAAACTCGACGCGCGTGATCGCCGACGTCGGGTCGTGCTCCCACGAGAGCGGGCGCGCCGTCGCCAGGTCCGCGTCGCTGATCGTCGGGATGCCGGCGAGCGACGACGGGAGCCGCAGATCGACGAGCGTCAACCGGCCGGACCGATCGAGGTAGATGGCCCAGTGGTATTGCTTCAACAGGTTCTTCTCGATCCAATCGAGCAGCTTCTCGCGCGACGTGATGCGACCGCGGAACGGCGGTTGCGTTCCCACGAGCGCCGCGAAGCTGTTTGTTGCGATCGTTCGCTTCGCGTCGCCGTACGCCTTCCCGGCCGGCAGTGGCTCCGGCGACCGATACAGGTAGCCGAACTTTCCGTCGCACAGGTCCTGCAGCAGCGTCGCGGGATCGACGTCGTTGAGAAGGAGCGGATTATCCTTGCTGATCTTCGCGTCGACGAAGATCGTCACCTCCACCGACACGGCCGCCGCCGGCAGGGCGAGGTAACCCTTGTCCCCGACGTCGAGCGCCTTGATCGAGAACGATGCCAGGTGCGTATGGAGCGGGCTCCCGAACGGCGCGAGCCCGAGCCCACCGACCTTATAATCGCCGGTCTGCCCAACGAGCGCGCCCGACAGATGCTTCAGCCGGACGCGACACGACCCGGAGAAGTTCGGGAGCGAGATCATACCCGACGTCCCCGGGTAGTTCGTCCCCGGGGTCGACCACCGATACACGTCGTTGGGCGCGACGGTCTCGAGGAGATTCGCCGTGACGATGTTTCCCGGGTTCGTGATCGACGCCCCGTCGAGCGTCACCGTCTTTAGCTCGGTCGGGATGATCCCGAACCCGCCCACCGTCTGGTCCGCCGTCAAGCCTGTGAGCGGCGCGACCTTTACCAGCCGCCCATAGTCCGAGTTGATCACGCCGAGCGGCATCAACGTCGGGACCGCCGCGTAGGTGATCGACGCGTGGGGCACGCCCACGAACACATCGTTCTGTAGCGCGTCCGCCTCGTCGTGGATCGTGAGCGTCACCGACGCCTTCCGATCGACCGACGACCCGACCAGCCGCGCCGTCGCGAACGTCGCCCACGTGACCCCGCCATCGAGCGACTCCTCGACCAGGACCTTCAACTTCCCGCGTGGCTTTCCGTTCGCGTCGCCGAAGAACGCCGACCACCACCGCTTCAGGTTCGTCAGGGTCCCCGTCCCCGCCACCGGAACCCGGCGATCGAGCAACGTCAGCGTGAGCGACCCGACGTCGAGCCGGCGCTGCAACAGGTCGATCCGGCCCCGCCGCCCGCGCAGCGGCGCGAGGTATGGCTTATAGCTGATGGGGGTCTCGTGCACATGCTTAACGTTCAGCAGCGTGCCGTGGTTACCGATCCCGCTCGCGTCGTTCGCGACGAACCCGTAGCCCTCATCGAACCCCCACCGAAGGATCTCGCTCGCGGTCGACGTGACGATCCCCCGGAACCGCTCGGCGACCTCCTGCGCAGAGAGGACCCGCCCGTAGATCTTCACGTCGTCGACGGCGCCGATGAGCGCCTGCTGCGCGTCCAATGCCCCGAGGCCGACCGCGTCCTGTTCCTGCCCGATCACGAGACTGCCACCCCCCGTCATCGCGGTCCCGGTCCCCGCCGACGATACCTGCTGCACGCCGTCGAGGTAGCTCGTGCCCTGACCCGCCGCCGTCCGCGTAAAGACCACGTGGTGCCACCGCCCGTCGACGAGCGTGGCGCTGGTAAAGTTCCCGCCGCCGGCGCCACCCGCCAGCTCGAACGACACGGTGCCGGGGGCGATGCTGGCGGTAATGAACATCAGAAACATGTTGAAGTTCCCGGCGACCGCATACGATACGATGCCCATGTTGCGTCGCGGATCATCGACGCGGACCCAGAAGTCGAGCGAGAAGTCCCCGGTCGGCCAGGACGCGACGGGGTTCCGCGTGGCGTAGCTGCTGGTCTCGCCCTCGAGCTCGATCCCGTACCCGACCGGAGCCGTGGCGACGCGGAACCAATCGCGGTGGGCGAGCCCCGCCGGCGGCAGGAGGATCGCCGTCTCGCTCGGGTTCGACACCCCCGTGAAGATGAGCTCCGAGCGCGGGGCGCGGATCTCCGCCCGATAGATCGGCTTATGCGTTAGCTGCGCCATGTTATGCGACCCTCGCGAGGGCGATCGTCGTCACCGCATCGACGTCCCGTCCGGCCTTTACCACCAACAGTCCTTGGTGCGCGTGCCGGATGTTTCCGGCCTGGGCGCCGACGTTATAGAGCTGATCGAACCACGCATCACCATATGGCGTACCGCTGCCGCTCACCGACGACCCGTCGGCCCCGCCGTTGATCGACCAGCGCAGCTCGACCTTCCCGTCGGTCCGGCACAGGCCCAACAGCTCGATCGTCGCGCCGTAGGTCGCATCCACCGACATCCCCGCGCCGAGACCCTGGCCCGCCGCGTTCCAACGCTCGAAGCTGTATCGACCGACGGTGTTAAAGTTACCGAGCCCTGTGCGCGCCATCCCCGCGAAACCGATCGTGCCGCACCGACCCTGCGACACCGTCTTCCAGGCGCCGCCCAGCTCGATGAACTTTCGGTATTGCCAAAAGGGCTGCGGCTTCCACGGCCACGGGACGATCAGCTCCTCGGACGCGCGGGACGCGCCGCCGACCGGATAGCTCGTCGGGGGTTCGTTCTCGTCGGCGTACGCGCCCCACGCATACAGGCCGCTGGTCCCGTCGCCCGTGTAGGTGAAGTTACCGCCGGCGTCAGCCAAGCGGATGATCACCGACACGGTCGTCGACGACGCGTCCGCGATCCCCTGGAATAGTACACGGTGCCAGCCCGAGTAAGACGACTGGACCGTCGGCGCGATCGTCAGAGCCCCGAGCCCGGCGACGTGGTTCGAAAGGATCGCGCCGGTCGTCAGGTTGATGTCTGCGCCGAACTCATCGGCGCCGTCGCCGGTCCCGGCCGACACATACACGAGGGCCCGGGTCCGTTGGGCCGCCTTCAGGTGAACAGAAAAGCTGACCTTCGATCCGGCGGCGATCGTCAACGTCTGGTACACGTAGTGCGACGAGGTCCCGGTATCCTCGATGATCTTATCGGCCGCGACCGCGCGCGTCGGTGCGAAGATAAAGTTACCCGTGACGCCCGTAAGCCCGATCTTCACCCAGGCGGCGTTCGTCAGATCCTCGGGGAACGTCAACCGGTTCGTACCGACGCCCTCGAGCCGGTTCGTTCGACTATCACTGTTGTTGCTGATCAGATAGTCGCGGTCCCGCAGCAGGCCCACCCCGACCTCGTGAAGCTGACCGCCCTTCACGAGGTTCGGCACGCCGTCCCGCCGGTGGCGCTTGCTCGTGGCCGTGTATGCCCACGACGTCGGCAGTGGCATCCCCGGCGCGTAGTCCATGAACAGCTTTCGCCGCGCGAGCGAGAAGTCGTAGCCCGGGTTGCGGATCACCACGGGGAGGCGGCGCCGGTCGTCCGGCTCGAGCGCGCCCGCGACGCCCTCGTCGGTCGGCGCGCCCAGGTAGCAGCCATCGACCCAGAAGTCAGGAAAGATCGCGTCGGGGACGTAACGGAAGGTCTTCTTCTCGCGCGCCCAATCGAGGAACGCCTGGGCGCCTGACGGACCCGACCACACGTCGTTCCCGAGCCAGCGCAGATCGCCCGTCAGCTCCTCATCGTAGCCGACGGTCCACGCATCCTCGACCCCCGGCGCGCCCGAACGTTCCTGCTCCGACCCGGCGCGCAGGCGCCGGCTCGAGGCCGGCGCGTCGATCCGCTCGAACTCCAGGACGTTCTCCAGGCCCGGTCCCCACAGGATCCTCCCGCTCATACGTCCCTCGCCTGTGCCAGCGTCGTAACCCCCGGAGCGAACCCGGCCTTAAGTCGGATGAGACCCGCCTTCGCCCCGCCGAACACCTGCAGGCGACGCGCCAGGACCGTGGAACTCAGCGCGAACCCGCCCGACCCGCTGAACACGGTCGCCGCGCCGCCGTTGATCGCCTGGTGCAGCTCCACGTTCCCGTTCGCGAAGACCCGCCCATACAGCTCCACCGTGTCGTTTACGGCGGGCGTGACGTTCGCGATCCCTGCTGATTGGTTGGTCCCGTTCGTCGTCCAGTTGAACCGCCAGAACGGGCTCGACCCGCCGGTCCCGCTGCCCGTCATCAAACGGATCGACGGGTTCACCCCGGGCGTCCCGAGGCGCAGCAGGTCCCCGAAGTTAGCGACCCGCGCCTCGCCGAGCTCCACAAACTTCGCGTAGAACCAGCCGGCCTGCAGCGTCCACGGCCAATAGTACTCGAGCAGATCCGTGTTCTTCGACGCGATCGCGCTGGTCGTTGGTATGTAGGCGCTGCACGTGACCGGGACAGTCGTGCTGCCGCTGCGCTCGAACTGAACGCCCCACGCATACATCCCCTTGACGACGTCGCCGAGATACGACTCGTTGCCAGAGTCGTCGTGAACGGCCCAGATGAAGTTCGCGGTCGTGAACCCGCCGCCGAGCTTCCCCTCGAGCTCCAACCGGAACCAGCCGTTGCCGAGCGAAACGATCCGCGCCGCCGAGAGCACGGCACCGGTTCCCGACGCCGACGACGCCGTGATCGTCGCTGTGTCCAGGCGCACCGTCATCGTGACCTGGTTCGCGAGCGTCGGGTCGCGGAACAGGAACCGACCGCGGAACCGCTCGCCGGCCTTCAGGTAGATCGACGCGGCGATCCACTCGTCGGCGGTCACCGTGATCGACTGCGTCATGAAGTGGGCGTTCGTGGTCGCGACCTCGACCAGCTTATCTGCCGTCGTCGCGCCGTCCGGCGCGGCCGTCGCGTTCGCGCTTACGGTGAGCTGTGACTTCGACCACGTCGCGTTATCCAGCTCCTCCGATCGGAGGCAGTGGTTCGTGACGACCGCCTCCCCGAGGATCGTCCGTGTCGTACCGACGTAGTGCCGGTCACGGAAGACATCGACGCCCGACGCCGCGACCCCCAACAGGGCCGTGTGGTACCGGCCGCTCGATCCGCCCCGAGAGAACGCGCCGCGCGGCGGATCGGTCAGGTCCGATCCGGTTCCGAGGTCGAGCCCGAGGCCGCGCAGCGCCCACCCGAAGTCCATGTGCGACGACCGGATGACCACGGGGACGCGCCGGGTCCCGTCGCGCTCCTGCGTGGGCTCGTCGTCGATCGGCGCGGCCAGGTAGCAGTCGTCGACCCAGAAGTCGGGCACCGTCTTATCGGGAACGTATTGAAACCGGCGCTTGTCGCGCGCCCACGCCAGGAAGGCCTGCACGCCCGTCGGGCCCGACCACCCGGTCTGCGCGACCGGCGACGTCCGGTCCGCGAGGTCGACGAACCCCAGCTCACCGGCGAGCTGATACTCGCCGCGTCCGCCCGGGACCCACGCGTCCTCCTCGCCGCCCGGGGACTGGACAGTCTCATAACCGGGCAGCGGCGGACGCGACGTGATGGCGTCGCGCAGCGGCCACCCGGCCACGAGCGTGTTCTCCAGCCCGTCTCCCCACTTAATGGCCGGCGCGTTCCGCGTCAGCATCAGCCTTCCTCCTGGTCCGCCGACTGCCGGATGATCACCTTCCGGTCCGTGAGCGTCTCGAGCGCGGCCGCGAGCGCGTCCGCCTGATCGGGGTTCGACATGTCGAGGAGCCCGCCCTCGATCACCAGGACGGAGGGCGGTTCCTCACGCGTGACCTCGGCCGTCTGGCGTTCGGCGGCCGCCGATCCGCCGGCGCCCCCGCCACCGCCCGACGACTTATTGGCCATCCCGCCGAGGACGCCCGACAACGCGAACATCGCCACGGCCGCGGCCGTGAACTTCGCGGCCGCCGCGAACCCGCCGGCCGACTGCCCCGTGAGCACCGACGACGGCAGCAGGGCCTCGGCGATCGCCGCCGCCGCCCGCACGAGGAAGTATTGCCCGAACCCCTGGGCCACGGCCGCCAACGCCGACAGCATCGCCGACGCGAACGCTTGACCGGCGGACTGCGACCCGTCGACCATCGCGGCGAACGCGTCCGTGATCGCCTGCCCGAACGCCGCAAAGGTCTGCATTGCCATATCGGCCACGACCTGGTTCAGCGATCCGGCGGCCTTCTCGGCCGCGCGGGCGGACTTCACGAATGCCTCGCCGAGCCCGATCGCCTTCACGCCGGACGTATCGAACGTCAGCCCGACGGCGGCGGCGGCCCCGCGCAGCCCATCGACGACGCTCCGGAACTGTTCGAGGTCCGGTCCGGAGAGACCCGATCCCGGCTCAAGCAGCTTCGCCATCGCCGGGCCGAGCGTCGCGAGCGTCGCGGCGAACGCGGTCGTGCTGATCGCGTTCTGGTCGAATTGACGCTGCAACGATTGGGCCTGCGCGGCGAGTCGCTTCGACAGGGCGACCGGGTCCTCGCCGGTCTGGCGCGGGCCGAGGTTCCGTCCGCCCCCGCGCTTGCTAATATCGAACGCCGCCGCCGGCAGCGGCTCAGCCTTCATCGCGACGGCGACGTCGTGCCACGCCGCCCCGATGTTCGAGATGGAGTCGCGGATGTCCTGCGCGTCGGTCTGCAGCGCCTCCTTCGCGTCGGCCAGCGCCTGGTCGACCTCGCCCATCAGGATCGGCGACAGGAGCGGGATGTCGATCGGGCTGATCTTGTTGAAGACCTTCAGGAGGTCGTTCACGAACCCGACGACCTCGTTGTACAAGGCCTGGAAGTTTCGCTTACCCGAGATGGCGATGATTCGGAAGACGCCGCCGATCACCTGGCCGGCGTTGAAGAAGAACTTGATGACGTTCCCGAATGTGACGGCCAGCGCCTTCAGGATCGCGAAGACGACCTTACCCCACTTCACCCACGTCCCCATGTTCGTCCGGATCTTCTCGTTCAACCCGGCGATCTTCGACGCGAGCGACTCCTGGCCGGACCCGAGGTTCAGCGACTCGACAATGATCTGACCGAACGTCTCCTTCACCTCATCGATCTGGTTCTTCGCCTGCGCGAACTGCCCCATCAGTGATTGGGTCGACTCGACCGCGATCTGGAAGAACGGTCGCGTCTTCGCCATGATCTGGTTGAACCGGTCCTGCTGCGTCGCCGTCGTGTCGATCGAGATGCCGAGCCGGCCGAGCGCGTTCATCTCGCCGGACAGCGTCTTCCCGAGCTGGACCGCCGCGCCCTCGACGTCCGTCCCCAGGACCTGGGCCAACCCGATCGCCGCCTGCTGCATCTCCGCGATCTGGTCCGTCGTCAGCTCCTTCGCGAACGACGCCACGGTGGCCGACGCCGCGAGCGCGGCCTCGTCCGACACCGTGGTCAGGCGCTGCATCTCCTGGGCCATGCGCTGGATGCGCGCCGATCCCTCCTCGGTGTATCGGCCCGTCACGCGCAGGGCAGCGTTCAGCTTCACGACCGCGTTCTCCTGGGCGGCGAACGCGCCGACCAGGTCCCGTCCCAGCTTCTGAACGATCACCGCCGCGACCGCGAGGGCGGCCGTCTTCAGCGAAAAGATCTGATCCTTGAGCCCGCGCAGCCCGTTCCCGACGGAACGGATCGCGCCGAGCCCAGTGGACCCGACCTTGATCAGGATCGAAACGACGGACGATCGTGCCATCTTACTCTCCCATCTCCGTTATCTCCGGATATGCCCGGCGGATCAGCGACCGCTGCGCGGCGCGAACCTTCGGGTCTTTGCCCTGTCGGGCCATCGCGTAGCCGAGCGCGGTCGACCGCGCCCCGCCCAGCTCATCAACGGCGTCGACGGCATCGATCGTCCCCACGAGCAATCCGAACAGCCGGTGCGGGATCACGCCGTCGCGCGTCTGCCAGCGCGCCGGGTCGTGATACCACCCGGGCCACGCGCGCTGGAAACGGGCTAGGACCCAGCCCCAGGGGAGCCGGCGCCGGGGGCCGCGATCCCGAGCAACATCAGCGTCTTCGGCCCAAGGGTCGGCGGTTCCATCCCGAGCGCCGTCCCTTGGGACTGCATAAAACTGTACACGGCCCTGAGCTGTCCGACCGGTGGCAACCGGTTCACGTACCACCAGCACGGACGCCAGAACCGCCGGCGCCAGAACGCGAACCCGCGCGGGAAGAACTCGCGGGTCAGGTCGCGCAGCAGGTCGCGGAGCGCGGGCCACGCGAGCTCGCCCCGGGACGCCGCCTGCATCCGCACCTCGTAGGGCTGCCACTCGTCGACGGACAGGAGCCGCCCGGTGAACCGGGTCCCGTCGACGGCGATGAACTCGGGCGGCCGCGTGGCCGCCATATAAGCGATGGAGTCGAACACGATGTCACCTGCTGCGGAGGGGTGGTGCGGGGCCGGCCCGGACGGGCCGGCCCCTGGAGAACGCGGCGTTATCCCTGGTTCGTCAATCGAACACGATGTTGAAGTCGTCGTCGAGGATCGGGGTCGACACGTGCGGCGTGAAGGTCAGCGTCCACGTGGCGGTCGCCCCGTCGTCGCCGTCCTCGACCGAGGTCAGCGTGCACTGGGGGAAGTTGATCTTGTAGCGCTTGTATTGGACGGTTCCGACGGCGATCGAAACCACGACGACGTTCTTGTCGTCGACCATCTTATACGGGTTGAACGTCGTGCCCGTGTACCACGGGGTCGACGTATGCAGGGCGACCGCCTCGATCACCACCTCGAGCGACGGCGCCCGGTCGCCCGGCGTGAACCCGCTGTGCGGGTCCGCCCCGGACTGGTCCGCCCGGGGGTGCAGCTCCCGGCCGAGCGTAAAGGTAAATGAGCGCACCTTCCCGGTCGTGAACGGCGTACCGGTCCCGATCGAGAACGCGATCGACACCGCCTTGGGCGGCAGGTTCGTGACGGCCGGATACGTGATGGCCGGCAGCGCCGCGTCGGTCGGGATCGTCCCGATACCCTGCAGCTCGAAGGCCCACGTCGGAACGACGAGCCCGTCGGCCGAGATCGAGAACGTCGCGTACACCCCGCGACCGGGGTGCTTCTGACCGTTCACGTACGCCTCGACCGTCGCCGAGTCGAACCCGGTCGGGCCGGACTCCGGCGAGTAGGTGTACTTCTCGGACCCGCCGGTGAACGACCCGAGGGCCTCCATCCCGGAGATCCGCAGGGCCGTGTGGACGCCCGGGGGAACGTTCGGCGCCGAGTAGGCCGCGCCGAACCCGACCGGCTCCATCTCCGCCGTCATGGAAAAGCCGAGGCCCGACGGGACCACCGGCTGCATCTTCCCGCCCGACCCGGGCGCGCGACCGCGCGACCCGTCGTTCAGATACTCGGTGGCCGGTTCCGGTCGGGTCGCGAGCTGCAGCCCATCCGCGCCGGCCGTGAGGGCGATGGCCGTGCCATACGTCGACTCGACCTTCGCCATGAACCCGTACTTTGTGTTCGGCTTGGGAGCAGACATCGGTTAACCCTCCACGACGGCATCGACCGCCGTCGGTTCGGACCAATGCTTCTGGCACTGGGCGAAGTAGAACTGCGACACCGCCTCCGGCCCGTTCTTCTCGACCTCGGGCGGGACGGTCACACGAACATATCCGACGCCCTCGGCGTGGGCGGCGACCGCGGCCACGGCGCCTTCGCGCTCGACCGGGGTCTTCGCCTCGCGCATGCGCTCGGCGAGCGCGGGCGGCGTCGGTTCCCGCTGGATCATGAAGTGCAGGCTCATCGGGTCATATCTCCTTACGACGGGTTGGTCAACGGCGCCAGGTCGCGCAGATCGAACTCGAGGATCAACGCGCCCGCAACGGCCGCCTCGCCGACCGTCTCTCGTGCCGGGACATAGGTCACCTTCCGCAGGAACCGCAGCTCGACGTAGTTCCGAACCTGGTCGGCCTCGTTCGCCTGCTCCATCAGCTCCATCACCGACCGCTGCGCGGCGCGCAGTGTGTAGTCCCCCGCGTTCATCGCCTTCGCCAGGTCGTGTCCGCCGGCGACATAGCGGATCGTCACCGCGACGGTCTCGGCCGTGTCGCGATACGTCCCCGTCATCTGTTCGCCGTCGACCGCGACCGGGCCCTCGTCGATCACGTATAGGCACGGGATCTTCGGCGGTTCGCTCCGGTTCACAACGTGGTCGTCGCGCGTGATGTCATAGACCGCAACGATCGCCGCCGGCAGGTCGTCGCCCTCGTCGCGCGGAACCCCGGGCAGCTTCGCGTTCACGCCCCGGATCGGGTGCACCAACGCCGCGACGATCATCCGCACCAGCTCGAGCCGCATCATTGCCCGTCCCTCCCCTCGACGTATCGGAGCAGCAGGTTGTCCCACCGGTCCGTGTACTCATCGGGGACGACGTCGGGCGCGATCTTTCGGGCGGGCAGACCCTCGAGCCCGTCCTGGTGCTTCACCGCCTTCGGGTCGTTCGTCCCGACCTCGACCGAGTCCGATGTGACGATCCGCCGACCGAGCGGGTGCGACCGCTTCGTCAGCGACGCCCACATCTGGTTGGTGAACCGCAGGACGCCCATGCCCGCGCGCCCGTAGCGCGCCTTAAAGGCCAGGGTCTGTGCCTTCAGCGGGAGCCACGGGGACCCGCCCGCCGCGCCGGCCGTTCGGAACTGATCCTCGAAGAACGCGTGGATCGCGTTCGTCAGGTCGCCGGTCAGCACCGGCTTCAGGTTCCGCGCCCGCGCGTTGATCCCGTCGAGCATCGTGAGGGTCTGGCCCAGGTGGATCTCGACGTTGGTCTTCTCGCCGGGCATCAGAACCCCCAGGGCGGTTCGCGGGTGTCGTACGGCGCGAGCGGGTCGTCCCACCCGTCGGGCATCCCGTCGAGCGCCTCGTTGCGGTACGTCACGGTCTTCGATCCGTCGGCGGACGACTCTGAGGCGACGATCGGGTCGACCCGGCTCTGTGCCAACCGCCACCGGATCACGTTCGCGATCGCGCGGCGCAAGGCCAGGGCCAGGTTCGCGTCCGCCGCGTCGGCGTCGACCGCATATCCCCGGAGGTACACGAGGATGTCGGTCCCGTCGACGGTCGCGACCACCGTGACCTGCCGGTTCCGGATCAATCGCGCCGTGTACAGCAGATCCGGGGCCGGCGCCGTGAACTGGTCGATCACCATCCGTTCGGCCTCGGCGGCGACGTCGACGAGCTCGCTCGCGCCCCGCAGCTTCGTGGGCAGCAGCGCCAGGTGATCCGGATCAGACGTCTGAAAGTACATCGCGGCCATATAAGCTCACGGGGTCGACGAGGATCTGACTCCCCGTCGACCCCGTCGCCGGCCGTTGGGGCGGTACGGCTTACTCCGCTTCGACGATCTCTTCGTGGATCTCCGGATCGAACTGCCGATCATCGACCGTGATGATCGCGCCGTCGGACTTGCTCTTGACCTTCCGCGTCGGAACGGGGTGGTCGAGCTTCACCTTGCTGTTCGTCTGGGCCACGTCTTCAGAAGCGTACATCGGGTCTCCGTCGTTACGGGGTCAGGGACCCCCGACCGATCGGTCGGGGGTCCCGTTGTGTGATCAGGCTTAGATGCGGAGCCGGACCGCGAGGTTGGGGTTAAGGGTCTTGAAGCCCCAGAGCGCGTCGAGCGCCCAGAACGTCGCGCCCAACCCGCCCGAGCCCCAGATGCGGGCGCGGAGCGCCAGGCCGGTGATCGGATCGACCACGGTGCCCGACAGGATGCCCGGGCCCGCGTCCTCGATCGGCTGCATCACGAGGGCGAACGCCCGGCGGTGGAACGCGGTGCCGATCGACGTCGATGCCGTCTGGTCGGCCGTCACAGCCTCGCCGCCCGCCGTCGCCTTCGCGAGGGGCGGGGAGATCGACACGGTCGTCGACGCCGCGGCCGCGATGTCGGCCTTGATCGCGTAGAGCTGCGCGTCGCCGGCGATCGTCAGCACGTTACCCCGACGGAACGAACCCGACGGCGTACCGACGGTCAGCACCAGCGTCTCGTTGCCCTTCGCCTGGACGCCGTTGACCGTGAAGGTCGCCGCAGCGGTTCCCGCGACGGCGGTCGGGGCATTCTGGTTCGCGAAGATCGTGAACCCATACTTCTGGCCGAGCACGCCGTCGCGCTGCAAGGCCGCGTTGTCGCCGGCCGTGTTCGCCTGCAGGAACGTGAGCGACTTCTCGTACCGGTTCTGCAGCACGCCGTCGATCATGTACGCGTAGTCGCGCGGGTTCACCGACGGGGCGAGCGAGTTGAACAGCGTCTGCCGGATGTTCGGGAAGTCCTCGTGCTGGGACGTCGGCGCGACGTCCTCGACGATCCAGGGAACCTCGAGCGCCATCGACGCCAGGTCCTGGTCGATCGCGTCGGCGATCGATGCGGCCACCGGCTCGAGGTGTTCGCTAACGAACCGCTCGACCGTGAGGGACCGTTCCTTGTCGGTCAGCTTGAAGCCCTGACCCTTCCACTGCCCGATCTGGAGGTTGGAGTAGTCCGGCGCGACGTCCGCGAACGAACCCTCGGCGATCGGCATGTTGACCGCCGTGAACTTCTGGGCCCGGCGGAGCTGGATGGTCGACCCCTTCTCGGCGGCCTTCTCGGCCTCGAGCGACCGGTCGACGAAGAACGCCATGCCCAGGCGCTTGTACAGCACCTCGAGGCCGGCGCCCGCGTAGAAGTACGGGTCGTAGGCGAGTCCTGCGGTAAGGAGGTTAGGCATGGTTCGTCGGCTCCCCTGTGTGGTACCGGACGGGACGATGTGAGTGCGCGGACCGCCCCGTCCGGGGCGCGATCGCGCTGCTTATTACGCTGAACCCATTCCCATCCCGGCGGGCATCTTCGTCCGAACGACGGCGCCGGTCTTTTCCGCTCGCTTCTGGGCCTCACGCCGCGTGGGCGCGTCGGCCGCCTGCTCGGGCGTCAACCAGATGACGCCGCCCTGCTGTTCGGCGCCGGACCCGCCCCCGCCACCCGCGCCGCCCAATCCAGGGCCATCCTGCTGTTGGCGCTCGATGTAGTCGGCGTTGTCCTTTTCCGCGGCCCACGAGTCGAAGAACTCCGCGACCGTCATGAACGGGCGACCGTACTTCTTCTGGTCGGACGAGAAGACGAACCCGTCGCCCTGCGCGGCGCGGACGTAGTAGTCATCGGTCTTCGTGTCATACGCGAACACCGGCTCCAAGGCGGCGACGATGTAAGGCAGCTTCGCGGGTCCGACCGGTCGGAGGTATTGCTTCTTCACGACCGGGCCGGCGACGCTGAGGATCTCCTTGTGGAGGCCCCGCGTGACCAAGCGCGCGTTGTGCTGCTTCAGCTCGTCGCGTTCCGTGACGACCGGTTCGAGCTCCTTCTTTCGCCAGCCGAGCTTCTCGTTGTCGAGCCGCGCGGCGAGGTCCGCGGCCGCCTTCGCGGCGTCGGGGACGCTGCCGTGCTTCTTCAGAACGGCGGCGATGTGATCCTGATCGTCGATGAGCGTCGCGGGATCGCGGAGGCCCTTGTTCTTGATCACGCCGTCGACCCGGCGATCCAGCTCGGTGTTGAACGTTTCGGACGACGTCAGCTTGTGAACCTTGGCGATCGCGGAGACTGCGCTCTCCGGCAGCTTGGCCTCGTCGAGCTCGACATCCGTCTCGACGCCGGCCACCAGCGCCTTCGTCTTGAAGGTCATGGCAGCGGCACATCCTTTCGGTACTTCGGTCTCGCGCTTGGCCCAACGCGGTGGGTGCACGTCCTGGGAACCCGGACGGAGGGTCGGCACGTGGTGCTCGCTTCGTGCCTGGGCGGCGAATATAACGGCCCGTGCTTCCGGCGGGCCACCTTTTTGTGATTAAGTCGTACTTTTATTCCGTTACCTGTCCCACGCTCGTGGACGCGAGCGACGCCATCCCGGCGCTGTTCGCCGTCGCCGCGCGCAGGTGTTGCTCGGCGCGAGCGAGGATCCGATCGCGCTCCGTGACCGTGAGCCCGCGCCCGTTCGGTATCGTCGCGTCACGCGCGGCGAGCTGCCGCGGCGGCATCGGCTTCGGCTCGCCGGCGGCGGCCGTTCCCCGGACGACCGGGACGTTCTCGCAGCGGTCCCACGGGTGCGACAGCGGCGGGACCTCGTCGACCGGGTACACGCCCTCGCCGAGCCCGTAGAAGTCGACCCCCGCGAGGACGTCGCACTCGTCGGGTTCGACCTGGCTGCCCCGGTCCGGCGCGAGCCGTCGCGCGACCGCCTGCACGAACGGGTCGGCGGCGAACGCCGTCACCTCGGCCTCGGCCCGGGCGTTGTGGATCTCCGTGAAAGCGATCCGGTTCGCGTTGTGCAGCAGGTTTCCGGCCGCGTGCCGGAGCGTCGCGTCCTCGAGGCGGGCGAGGTTCACCTCGTCGAGCCCGCCGAACGCCCGGTGGAACGGTTCCGCCCCGCGCACATACGGGCGGAGCCGGCGGGCCAGCTCGACGGGCGACACGCCCTCGGTCAGGGCGGCCCGGATGATCGCGTCGGCCTCGGCCGCCGCGTTCCGAACCAGCGGCCCGACGAGCGTCTTCCACGTCCCGGCCGCCCCGCCGAGCCCTTCGTAGGCGCCGAGCAGTGTCACGGGCGGGTCCCGCACGAGGCTGATGAGCGCCTGGTCGGTCAGGCCCGCCTGCCTCAATCGGGCGAGCGTCGCGTCCTGCCACGCGGCCGTCACCTCCCCGAACGACGTGAGCCGGCCGTCGGCGATCGCCTTCACCAGCTCACGCTCGAGGTTCACCGCCGCGCGGGCCAGGAGGTGCTCGGTCGTCCGCAGCGCCGCCCGGGCCGCCGCCGCGTCGGCCGGCAGGCCCGCCACGATCGACGCCACGCGGTCCGAGAACTTGATGAGCGCGCGCTGAACGTTCTGGATCGCCTCCCGCGAGAGCGACCCCGCGAGGCGCCGGGCCTGCGCCTGGGCGGCCCGATACATCCCGCGCCGGGGTGACCGCGCCATCTTAACCGAGGTCTTCGACGACGAGGACGGCGATGAAGTCCTTGTTCGGGAACGTCTGCTTGGTGCCGTCGCCGAACGTGACCTCGAACTCGGCGCGGAACGGGCCGGCCGTGTCGGTATCGGTCGCGCCCCACGAGTATCGAACGCGGCCGGCGGACGGGGTCCCGACGATCGTCGCGCCCGCGTCCACCTTCACGACGCCCTCGAGCGTCTTCATGATGAACCGGACGGACGCCCCGGTCAGGTCCACCGGGTTTCCGTCCGATCCGCGCAGCACCCGCTCGATCGGTTCGCGGCGGTCCCCTCGCTTGATCAGAAAGTCCACGTTTTAGTCCTCGCTTACGGTGGTGATACCCCGGGAACCCTCGACGCTTGTGCGACCCGCATCGCGCGGGCCGGTCGTCGACGTCCGCCCGCTGCTTCCCAGGACGCTCGTGGCCCCCGGGTTGTTCGACATCGGCGCCGGTGGGGCGGGCACCAGCTCGAGCGCGCCGGCCGCGAACGCCGACGGGACGCCGCTCGGATCGACGGTCAGAACGATCGTCAGGGTCCCGAGGAGCTCACCCGTCGCGATGCTGAGCACGTCGACGAACTGCGACGTCACCTGCTCGATGATCGCCGCCCCGAACTCCTGGGCCGACGCGATCCCGGCCGGGTCGACGCGGATCGGCAGCTCCACGAACGCGATCCCGAACGTCTCCGCCGACGCGATCCCGGCCGCGTTCACATGCAGGATGATCGTGAGCGTCCCGAACGCCTGAGCCGACGCGATCCCCACGGGGCTGACGTTGATCGCCAACTCGATGAACGCCGTTCCGTGCGCCTCGGCTGATGCGATCGCGCCAGCGTTCGACAGCTCAACGACGCCCACAACTTCGGTCGTCCCGAATGCCTGGGCCGACGCGATCCCGGCCGGGTTCAGTGTCAGGTCGAGCGCCAACGTCCCGAACGCCTCGGCCGGCGCGATCCCGGTCGGGTTCAACGTCAGGTCGAGCGCCAACGTCCCGAACGCCTGGGCCGACGCGATCCCGGTCGGATCGACGTGGGGTCGATCGACGACCAGGACGCCGAATGCCTGGGCCGACGCGATCCCGGCCGGGTTCAGTGTCAGGTCGAGCGCCAACGTCCCGAACGCCTCGGCCGGCGCGATCCCGGTCGGGTTGACCTGAGGCTGATCGATGAGGGCGGTGCCGAACGCCTCGGCCGTCGCGATCGCCGACGGAAGCACCTCGATCGCCAAGACGTCGAAGCTGTTGCTGTCGCCCTCGGCGATGAGGAGGACCCACTCGCCCACGTGGACGAAGTAGTTACCGAGGGACGTGATCGTGAGCGCGTGCACGAGGACGCCGGCCGTGAACGCCGCCGATTGGCCCGCGCCCTGGGTCACCGTGGCGCCGGGTACCTGAACGTCCACCGTGCCGGTGAAACCAACGTGCGTCGCGCCCGTGTGATCGCGCGCCGTTATCTCGACGTTAAACGACACACCCTGCTGCTGCGCCGGGATCGCGCCGCCGCCGACCGCGGTTATGGTAAAGTCGGCTAGACGAAGCACACGCGACGACCCGAACGTCTCGGCCGTCGCGATCGCGCCCGCGCCCGTAATCTCCTGCGGGCCCGTCGCCGGGGGCGCAGCCGCCCAGGGCGCGGACGCCCACGGCTGGCCGCCCCACGTCATCTTACACCGCCTTTAGGCCGAGGACCTGTTCGATCCGCGCGACACGCGCCTCGAGCGCCTTGTGTGGTGATGTCTGCAGACGCGAGGTACGCCGCCTTTCCCGCAACGCCTCCAACTCGGGGTGATCGTCCGGAACCTCTTCCTCTGCGTATCCCGGCTGCGGGTTCGCGAAGTGACCGGTGATCTCCCGCGTCACAGGGTCGCGCTGCACATAACGCGGTTCCTTAGATTGGCTCATGCCGTCTCCGTCCGTCGTACCAACCAAACGTTGAGATATCGAGGTTACCGACCGCGACCTCCGAGTCGTGCGTGATCTGCGAGGAGCTGTTGGTCCGCACCTCGAACCACCCGGCGTCGTACCACGTCGCGAGGTCCGCGTAGCCGAGCGATGCGACGCCTGTCACATCGTCCGGGTTCGCACCGGTCTCGACGTTTTCCCTGAAGAGGACCGCCGCGTTCGCGTTGGAGCTAGCGGTGGAGTCGATGCCCGCCCGGAACCGCGCGATGCTGTTCGGCGGGACGGTCAACGTCACGGCGGTCGCTGTCACGGTCTTGGAGACCGCGACGTCGTTAATCGGCGTCGTCAACGTGAACCAGTCGCCGACCT
>Ga0137326_1000197_pt1 | contig 21923 bp, 12 predicted proteins | sample EasRivERMZT500_2_FD_102292 | JGI IMG/M metagenome (GOLD analysis project Ga0137326, IMG submission 102292) | Soil microbial communities from meander-bound floodplain in the East River, Colorado, USA - East River MetaG ERMZT500_2 | ecosystem: Environmental > Terrestrial > Soil > Floodplain ... | reverse complement strand
CTCGCACGGCGCCGCCGAAGGAACCGGGTTCGGGCTCGGTGTCGGGAACGGTGGTCGCCGGAGACGACACCAGTCGCCCCATCGCGCGCGCGCGCATCGCGTTGAGACCGGTCGAAGGACGGCAGGACTTCGCGACAATCAGCGACGCGTCTGGACGGTTCGTGTTCGCGCGCGTACCCGGTGGCCGGTACACGGTGACCGTCTCGAAGCCGGCCTATCTGACCTCGTTCTACGGCACCGGGGAAGGCGTGCTGCCGCCAGGCCTGCCGATCCGCGTCGAAGAGGGAAAGGCGGTGACTGGCCTGGCGCTGCGATTGATCCGCGGTGGCGTGATCACGGGCGTTGTGCTGGACGAACATCGGCAGCCGATGCCGGGCGCGCGAATCCAGGTACTGCAGCCCTATGGCGACGACCGCCGACTCTCCCCCATCGTGATTCAGGGCACGCCGCTGACGGATAGTCGCGGCGTGTACCGCATCTTCGGTCTGCAACCCGGTACTTTTGCCGTCGCCGCGCAGCCGGCGCTGGGGGTGCCTGCCGGCGAAATCAGGGACGCCGCCAATCCCGGGCGGGCCGTCGCTCATGCGCCGATGTATTACCCCGGCACGGTCATGTCGTCTGAAGCCCTGCTCGTTGACGTCGCGGCCGGCCGCGACACGGCCGGCATCGACATTCCGATGCGTCTCGTCCCGGCGTCGCGGCTCGAAGGCACGGTCTCGGCGGCGGATGGCCGGCCCGTGCCGTTTGCGCAGGTTCAGCTCATCCCGCGCGCGCCGTCGCAATTGCAGAGCATGCGCTCGGCAAGCGGACACACGCCCGAGGGCGGTATGCAGAGCCTGTTCTACATCACGGACGTGGTGCCGGGCCGCTACACCCTCATCGCGCGCGCCGTCGATCGGACTGGTCCCAGCGCCGGCACGAGTGTGAATCCGATTCTCTGGGCTCAGCAGGATGTCGACGTCCAGGGCGAGGACATACCCGGCATCAGTCTGACCTTGCGTCCCGCCGTCCCTCTCACCGGTCGCGTGGTTCTCGACGGCACCAGCTTCGAGGCCGTTCCCGACAGCCGAACGCTCAAGATCCTGGTCAGTCCAGTTGGCGGTACGGTCGTTGCGGCCCAGTCGCCGGTCGGCATCGACGACACCGGGCGGTTCGTCATCCCGAACTTGGTTCCGGGCCGCTATACGTTCGCCGCATCCGCACTCTCGCTCGTCGGCACATCGCCGCCCGGCATCTGGACGCTCACGTCCGCGATGGCGGCGGGACGCGATCTGTTGGACTACCCGCTGGACGTCCAGCCGGGTCAGCCGCCGCCGGAAGTAGTGCTGACCTACTCGAATCAATCCGCGGAACTCTCAGGACGCCTGCTCGACGCGGCCGGCAAGCCGCTGCAGACCATGTCGATCCTGCTGTTCGGCACGGATCGCGCCGTCTGGTCGCGCGACTCGCGGCGCGTGCGCGCGCCGATCCGGCCGGCCGACGATGGCACGTTTCGGTTTCTGAATCTTCCGCCCGGCGAGTACTTCCTCGGCGTGATGACGGAGGTGGATCCGAAACAGGCGGGCGATCCCGCGCTGCTCGAACAACTGGCGCCCGCGGCGATCCGCCTGACGATCGGCCCTGGCGAGAAGAAAACTCAGGACATCAGGATTGCCGGGCCGCCACTCGCTTCCGCCCGCGCCGCACGGTCAGCCAGACGATAAGCGCCAGCGTCCCGACGGCCGCCACGGCGGCCCCGCCGAACAACCAGAGCGTCGTGTAGAGGATCGACGTCGCGTCCATCTTGACGTCCATGTCGATCGGCTTGCCCGCACGCCGGTCGGCCAGTCGCTGCTCCCACGTCAGGATGTTGCCGCGTCCGGCCTCGCCGGGCTCGTCCACATCGAGACGCCGGACGTTGTGCTCGCGCACGCGGCTCGGCGCATGCAGCTTGAACGCGATCAGCTCCGTCCCGTCCCAGTTGACCTTTCCTGGATCGCGCACCGCGGGCGCCCCGACGATCTGATGGAAGCGAAGGCCGTCGCCGTTCGGGTCGAGCGCGTACGACGACCAGCTGAGCAGCCCGCACTTCGACAACGTCCGGACGTCATGCGTGGAAATGCGGACCTGCACGAACCGGCGGCCGCGGCGCCGCCACGGCTGCCCGACGTTGTCCACGTGGCAGCCGCCGGCCTCGAACATCGCCCGCAGATTCGCGCGGTCCGTGCTGGCCGGCGCGGCTGGATCGAGCGGCACGCCCCGAAGCGCGACCAGCGCCGCAATCGACGAGTCCACGACGACCGTCGCCGCGCCGTCCACACGCAGATAGATCTGCTCCTCGTACTCGTACAACGGGCCAAACGGGTTGCTGCAGGCGGCAACCGCGAGCATCAGGCCCACAGCGATGGCAGACGACGCGCGCACGGCCCGCAATCATAACGTGCCCGCGTACCACCGCCACCGCTCCGGAGGGCTAAAGCCCTCCGGCTACTGTCGGCGGACTGCTAAGATCACCGTTTGCCGATGCCCACGCTCTTCCTCATTGACGGCAGCTCGCAGATGTATCGCGCGTACCACGCGATCCGGGGCCTGACCGGGCCCGACGGCCGCTCCACCAACGCGGTGTACGGGTTCACGACAATGCTCCGGAAGCTCATCACGGACCACAAGCCCGAATACCTCGCCGCGTCGTTCGATCTGGCGGGTCCGACATTCCGCAAGGATCTGGCCGCCGACTACAAAGCCAACCGGGCCCCGATGCCCTCGGACCTCGCCGAGCAGATCCCGCTCGTGCGCGAGGCGTGCGAGGCCATGGGCGTGCCGATACTGACCTTTGCGCGCTTTGAGGCCGACGACGTGATCGGCACGCTGGCGGCGCAGGCCACGGCGAAGGGCTTCAAGGTCGCGATCGTCACGGGCGACAAGGACTTCTTCCAGCTCGTCGGCGACGGCATCCGCGTTTTCAATCCGAAGGATGAGGGCACGTGGTACGACGTCGAGGGCGTGGTGGCGCGGTTGGGCGTGCGTCCCGATCAGGTGGTGGACGTGCTGGCGCTCATGGGCGACAGCATCGACAACATCAAGGGCGTGCCGGGGATCGGCGAGAAGGGCGCGCGGGATCTGATTGCCACGCACGGGACGCTCGACGCGCTGCTTGCGGCGGCGCCTTCACTCGAGCAGAAACGCCATCGCGAAGCGCTGGTCGAGCACGCCCAGTCGGCGCGGGCCAGCCGTGAGCTCGCCACGATTCGCACGGACGTGCCCGTGGTGTTCGATCCGGACGAGGTCCGCTATCGCGGGCCGTCGCGCGAGCGCGCCTACGCCTTGTTCTCGACGCTTGGCTTCCGCACGCTCGTCGCCGAGTTCGCGCCGACGGCGGCGTCCGCGCCGCGCGACTACGCGGTCGTGCAATCGCTCGAAGAGGTCGACGCGCTCGCGGCCGACCTGAAGTCGGCGGGCCGCATCGGGCTCGCGGCGATCGGACACGAAGGGTCGGCGGTTCGGATGCCGATCGTCGGCTGGGCGTTCTCGCCACGACCCGGATCCGCGCGATACGTGCCGCTCGGCCACACCGGCCTCGGCGACACGCCCAATCTGCCTGCACGCGACGTCTTCGCGCGGCTCGGTCCCGTGCTGAGCGATCCGGCCATCGCCAAGATCGGCCACGACCTGAAGTCGGCGGTCATCGCGGCGGGCCGCGAAGGCGTCACGCTCGAAGGCGTCGACGTGGACACGATGCTCGCGAGCTACCTGCTGGACGCGACGCGGTCCGATCATTCGATCGAAGGCCTGGCGCTCGAGCGCGCCGGCTACCGGCCGGCCGGTGAAGACGAAGTGCTGGGCAAGGGCGCGAAGGCCCTGACGCTCGACGCGGTGCCCGCGACGTCGCTCGCGACGTTCGCCGGCGAGCGGGCGGATCTGCCGCTCGCGATCGCGGCGGCACTGGAAGCCGATCTCGAAAGCGCGGGCTTGACGCCGGTCTATCGCGATCTCGAGCGTCCGCTGCTGCCCGTGCTCGCCGAAATCGAACGCGCGGGCGTCTACGTGGACACGGCTGCGCTCGGCGCGCTCGCGCGCAGCATGCAGGCGGACCTGGACGATTTCTGCCGGCGGATCTACGCGCTGGCCGGGGTGGAATTCAACATCAACTCGCCGAAGCAGCTCGCCGACGTGCTCTTCACGAAGCTGAACCTGCAGTCCGGGAAGCGCACCGGCAAGACCCGCGTGGTCTCCACCGCGCAGGACGTGCTCGAGGAGCTGGCGGCCGAGCACGAGCTGCCCGGCCTGGTCCTCAAGTGGCGGAGCATCCAGAAGCTGAAGGGCACGTACGTGGACGCGCTGCCGACGCTAGTGCATCCCGCCACCGGCCGCGTGCACACGACGTTCAACCAAGCGGTGGCCGCGACCGGCCGCCTCTCGAGCAGCGATCCCAACCTGCAGAACATCCCGATCCGGACGGCGCTCGGCCGCGAGATCCGCGCGGCGTTCGCCGCCGAACCCGGATTCCAGCTGGTCTCCGCCGACTACTCGCAGATCGAGCTGCGCGTGCTGGCGCACCTGTCGAAGGACGCCGCGCTCGTGGAGGCGTTCCAGACCGGCATCGACATTCACGACCGGACCGCCGAGCGCGTGTTCGGCAAAACGAGCGGGCTCGACAAGCACGAGCTGCGCCGGCGCGCCAAGATCATCAACTACGCGCTGCTCTACGGAAAGACGGCGTTCACGCTCGCCAAGGACATCGGCGTGCCGCAGCAGGCGGCGCAGGAGTTCATCGACGCGTACTTCGCGGGGTTCCCCGAGGTGCGCGCCTTCATCGACCGGACGCTGGCGGACGCTCGCGCGACCGGCGTCGTGCGGACGATGACCGGGCGCCGACGGCTGGTGCCGGAGCTCACGAGCAAGAACGGCATGATCCGCATGGCCGCCGAGCGCGAGACGGTCAACATGCCGATTCAGGGCACGGCCGCCGACGTCCTCAAGAAGGCGATGATCGACGTCCACGCCGCGCTGGCTGACCACAACAAGGGGCGGTCCAGACCGGCCCGCATGATCCTCACCGTCCACGACGAGCTGCTGTTCGAGGCCCCGGAGGGCGAAGCGGGCCGCGTCGCGGAGCTGGTGCGGGAGGTCATGGAGCGCGCCTACACGCTCGACGTCCCGCTCACGGTTGACGTCGGAATCGGCCGGAATTGGACCGAAGCGAAGCCGTAAAAGGGGCCGGGGCTCGTTTTACGTGCTACGTAAAACGAGCCCCGGCCCCTTTCGGTCCATAACAAACGTTTAACATTAAGGATGCCCCGTTCGGCCGTCTAAACCGGCATGCTGAACGGGAGTCTGAACCCTATGACAATCGGCAAAGCGATTCGGTCAACCGCGGTCGTGGCCCTGCTGGGGGCCGTCACGGTCAGCGCCCAGCAGGACATCCGCATCACCCAGGAAGTCATGACCACGAATCCCCTGGGGGGACCGGGGCCCGGCGGCGGGCTGAACCCCATTCCCCAGGGCACGGGCCTCATCCTCGGCCAGGTGGTGGAAGCCGGCAGCAGCCGGCCCATTCCCGGGGCGCTGGTGACCTTGAACCTGCGGGCCTCGCGGCCGATTCGCGCGCTGGCCGACGGCCAGGGACGCTTCGTGTTCCGCGATCTGCCCAAGGGCAATTACGGCGTGACCGCGACCAAACCCGGCCACGTGGACGGGGCTTACGGGCGTCTCCGGCCCTCCGGCCCGACCCTGGCACTGGAACTCGGCGACGGCGAGCGCGCATCGGGCGTGTCGATCGCGGTGTGGCGCTACGCGGCCATCGCGGGATTCGTCCAGGACGAGCTGGGCGAGCCGGTCGTGAATACGGCGGTCCGCGTGCTGCGGCGCCAGATCGTCGGCGGCCAGTGGCGCTTCGTGGCGGGCGCGCAGGATCAGACCGACGATCGCGGCGCATATCGCATCGGCACGCTCGAGCCGGGCGAATACGCCGTCGCGGTCGCGATGGCGTCTGGATCGGGCCTGGGGCTCGACATGATGATGGGCGCCGAGCTGGATCGCATGGTGTCGGTGTCGGCCGTGCGAGTCGCCTCGGTCGGCGGCGGCGACGCGTCGATCTTCTTCGAGAGCGGCGGCGGCGACGCGCTCGGCGTGGACGAGAACGGCCGCGCGATCACCTATCCGACGCAGTTCTTCTCCGGCGCCGGCTCGGCGGTGCGCGCGACGCTCGTCAACCTCGGCTCCGGCGAAGAGCGCGGGAGCGTCGATTTCCAGTTGAAGCCTGTGCGCGCATTCCGGATCACCGGCTCGGTGAGCGGACCGGAAGGCCCGATCGGCAACCTTGCGCTGACGCTGGTGCCCGCCGAAGCGGAGCAGCTCGCGTCCGCGTTCGACACGCGAACCGCGTTCGCCAGCGCCACCGGCGCGTTCACGTTCACCGCGGTCCCGCCCGGCCAATACGTCCTGCGCGCGACGCGGACACCCCGCATGGCGTTCGGCGGCGAGACGATGACGTTCCAGCAGGCCGGCGGCGCGACGACCATCACGACGGTAGGCGGTCGCATGGGCGGTCCGGGCATGCCGCCGCTGCCGACGGAACCGACGTTGTGGACCGAGATCCCCGTCACCGTGAGCACCAGCGACATCATGGACATCCCCGTGATGATGCGGCCCGGCCTTCGCGTGACCGGCACGGTGCAATTCGACGGCGGCGCGGCGAGGCCTGAAGGCGATCGACTCACAAGCGTCGGCGTCGTGCTCGAACCGGCGGACGTCCGGCCCGGCGTCAATTCGGCGCGGGGCCGCGTCGAGACGTCAGGTCAATTCGCGACAATGGGCGTTCCACCGGGCCGGTACTTCGTCCGCGCGCAGGGCGCGCCGCCGGGCTGGACCTTCCGCGGCGCGACGCTCGGCGGCCGCGACGTCACGGACATGCCGCTCGACATCGACTCGGAGGTGAGCGGCGTCGCGCTCGTGTTCACCGACCGGCCCATCGAGCTGTCGGGCCGCGTCACGGGCGACGCCAACCTGACGGAAGGCGCGACCGTGATCCTCTTCCCCGCCGATCAGTCGGCCTGGGTGGGATACGGCTCGACCACCCGGCGGTTGCGGAACGTCCGCGCCGACAAGACCGGCGCGTTCACGATCGGCAACCTGCCGGCCGGCGACTACTACCTCGCCGCGGTGACGGAAAAGATCGCCGTCGACTGGCAGAATCCCGAGTTCCTGGCCTCGCTCACGTCCGATGCCACGCGCGTCCGCCTGAGTGACGGGCAGAAACTCACACAGAACGTCAAGGTGGCGCGATGAAGACACTCGTCGTTGCCTCATTACTGGTATTGGGCGTTTCCGCCCCCGCGCAGGTCGTTCACAGCAACGATCAGCAGCGCGATCCGCGCACGCTCATCGGCAGCGCGCTCATCACCGGCGTCGTCATGAGCGACGAAGCCACGCCGCAGCCGCTCCGGCGCGCGACGGTGACGCTGATGTCCACGGACGCGCCCGTCGTGAAGACCGTCTTTACGGATGCGGCGGGCCGCTTCACGGTGCCGGAGCTGCCTTCGGGACGGTACTCGCTCAGCGCGACCAAGGGCGGCTACGTGCGGATGTCGTACGGCGCCAAGCGTCACGACCGACCCGGCACGCCCGTCAATCTCCACGAAGGACAGCAGCTGACCGGCCTCAGCCTCCGCCTGCCGCGAGGCGGCGTGATCGCGGGACGCATTCTCGACGAGAACGGCGGACCGGCCGCGAGCGTGCAGGTCCGGCTGCTGCAGTACCGCATGCAGCTCGGCGAGCGCATGCTGATGCCCGCGCTCGGCGGCAGCCTGATGGGCGAGACGACCGACGACCGGGGCATGTATCGGCTCTATGGATTGCCGCCGGGCGAGTACCTGGTGGCGGCGAGCCCGCGCAACACGAACGCCGGCGAGATTCGCGCGTCCACGCCCGAGGAGATCCGTGCGGCGCTGGCCGCGCTGCAGCAGCCGGCAACGCCTCCGCCGCCGGCGGGCCAGCCCCTGCCGCCGCCGCGCGAGTACGTCACCGTCGGGTTCGCGCCTGTGTATTTTCCAGGCTCGCCTTCCGTCGGCGGCGCCTCGACCATCTCGCTCGGACCGGGCGAAGAACGCTCCAGCGTGGACTTCTCGCTGCAGCTCGTCCGCACCGCGAAGATCGAAGGCGCGGTGGTCGTGCCGTCCGGCTTCTCTCCGCAGAGCGTGCAGCTGACGATGGTGCCGGCAGGCCCGCAGATGGGACCGGGCATCCTGGGAATGACGTTCCTGAATCGCGTGACGCCAGGCGCTGACGGCAAGTTCAGCTACGCGGCCGTGCCTCCGGGTCAGTACACGATCAACGCGCGCCTCTCGGCGGGAGGAGGCGGCGGCGCCCGCGGGGGCGGTCCCCCGGGAGAGGTGTTGGAGTTCCGCGCGGCCGCCGGCGGTGGCGGTGGCGGACCGGTCGTTGTCGGCGGTCCGGGCGGATCCGGGCCGTCCTACTGGGCGACGTCGGACGTCACGGTGGACGGCACGCCGCAGACCAGCGTGCTGCTCACGCTGCAGCCCGGGCTGACGATCTCGGGCAAGCTGGAGTTCAAGGGCTCACGCATCGAACAGCCGTCTGATTTCTCGCGCGTGCGTGTCACGCTGGCGCCGGCGCCGACGCCGGGTGGCGGAGGCCTCATGGTCGGCATACCGAGTGCGCAGGTGGATGCCTCGGGGCGCTTCACGATCAACGGCGTGACGCCCGGGCGCTATCTGGTCAGCGCGTTCGTGCCGACGCCGCCGGGCGCCGGTCCGGGCCTGGCCTGGAGTCTGCAGTCGGCCGTGTTCAAGGGCCGGGACGTACTCGACTTTGCCCTCGACGTCGCGCCGGGCGATGAGATCTCCGGCGGCGTGCTCACGTTCTCGGATGCGTCGCAGCAGGTCACCGGCACGCTCCAGGATCAGAGCGGACGGCCGGCGCCCGACTACACGATCATCGTGTTCGCCGCCGACAAGCGGTTCTGGGTGCCGCAGGCCCGCCGCATCCGCACCACGCGGCCCGGCACCGACGGCAAGTTCACGGTGACGAACCTGCCGGCGGGCGAGTACCGGCTGGCGGCCGTGGTGGACATCGCGACCGGCGACGCCAACGATCCGGCGTTCCTCGAGCAGTTGATGCAGGCATCGGTCCCCATCACGCTCGCCGAGGGCGACCGCAAGGTCCAGGATCTGCGCATCGCGGGGTGAGCTACGACTGGAGCCCGTATAATCGAGCCCGGTGCCCGATCCCGTAATCGTTCCGCGCGCAGATCACCCAATTTCGCGCCGGAACATCGATCCTGACGCGCTGCGCGTCCTCCGTCGCCTCCAGGAGTCCCGCCATACGGCGTACCTCGTCGGGGGCAGCGTTCGCGACCTGATGCTCGGACGCCAGCCGAAGGACTTCGACATCGGCACGGACGCGCATCCGTATCAAATCAAACGGCTGTTCCGGAACTGCTGGATCATCGGCCGGCGGTTCCGGCTCGCGCACGTGAAGTTCGGCAACAAGACGATCGAGGTCGCGACCTTCCGTAAGCTCGTCCCGGATCCCGAGCCTGACGCCGCCGAGCCGGCGGAAGCCGGCGGTCCCGCGCCGGTCGTCGTCGCGTCGGCCGGACCGCCGGACGCGCACGGCATGGTCCATCGCGACAACACGTTCGGCACGCCGGAAGAGGACGCGTTCCGGCGGGACTTCACCGTCAACGCGCTGTTCTACGACATCGCGACCTTCTCGGTCATCGACTACGTGGGCGGCCTCTCGGATCTCGAGCGCCGGACGATCCGGTCGATCGGCGATCCGAAGGTCCGGTTCGTCGAGGATCCGGTGCGCATGCTGCGGGCCGCGGTGTTCGGCGCGCGGCTGAGCTTCGACCTCGACGAGCAGGTGATCGAGGCGATCGCCCTGCACCGGCACCTGATCCTGAAGGCGTCGCCCGCGCGGCTCATGGAGGAGTACTTCAAGATTCTGCGATCGGGGTACGCGGAGGCGTCGTTCCGCGCGCTCGCGCGCGTACGCCTGCTCGAGCTGATGACGCCCGAGCTCGCCGATCCCCCCGACGCGCTCTGGGACGCCCTCGCGCGGCTCGATCGCTTCCGCCAGAAATTCCCGGCCGCGCCGGCCGAGCTCACGACCGTCGTGCTCACGGGGTCCCTGCTCGTGCCGATGGGCATCCTGGACCGCCGTGTCGCCGGCGCGGCGTCCGGAGCGCCACCCGATCGCGTCAGCTTCGGCATGCTGCCGGTCTCGCGGAAGGATCTCGATCGGCTCAGGCAGCTCGTCCAGATTCTGCCGCGCCTCGCGGATCCCCATCTGCCGCCGCGCGTCGTGCGCAGCCTGCCTCACCGGCCGTCGTTTGCGGATACGGTGACGTGGCTGGAGGTCTTCAGCGACGCGCCGGATCTTGTTGAGCGGTGGAAACTTGCGCGCGCGCAGCATCCTCCGCAGCCCCAGCCGCGCGCGCACGGGCGCGGGCGCGGTCACGGACCCAGCCACGGACACGGACACGGACACGGACCAGGCCACGGGCACGGGCACGCACCGGCGCCTTTGAGCTCACCGCCTCAACCGGACGCCGGCGCCGAGGGTGAAGCCGGCGGCGCTGCGCCGGGCCGGCGGCGTCGCCGCCGCCGCCGAAGAAGAAGAGGGCGCGGAGGCTCGGGGCCGGCTGCCGCCTCGTAGCGTCATGACCGGTGCGGTCCGGACGGAGCGCTGGCGCAACGTCGCGATCCTCGGCGCCGCGCAGGCGCTGGCGGCGTCCGCCGGGCCGCTCGTCACCTTGTCCGGCGGCATCGTCGGCCAGTCGCTCGCGCCGTCGCCGATGCTGGCGACGTTACCCATCACCGCACTGGTCATCGGCCTCGCGAGCGCGGCTGTGCCGGCGTCGCACCTCATGCGTCGGATCGGGCGCCGCGCGGGGTTCGTGACGGGCGCGGCGGTCAGCGCCGTCGCGGCGATCATGGCGGCGGGCGCGACCGCGGCCGGCAGCTTCTGGGCGTTCTGCACCGCGACGTTCATCATGGGCGCGGCGGGCGCCTGCGCCGCGCAGTACCGCTTCGCGGCCGCGGAGAGCGTCGACGCACGGCACACGGGCCGCGCCGTGTCGCTGGTGCTCGTCGGCGGCATCATCGCCGGCGCGCTCGGGCCTGAGATCGGGCGCCGCGGCCGGTACCTGTTCGAAACCGAGTTCAGCGGCGCGTTCGTCGTCGTCGCGGTCGTTCAGCTCGTGGCGCTGGGCCTGCTCGCCGGCATCCGCATGCCGCCCGCAGCCGCGGAGCCGGGATCGCGCGTGCACGTGCCGGTTCGGGCGTTCTTCGCGCGTCCGTCCTTCGTGCTAGCGGTGGTCGCCGCGGCGGGGGCGGCGGCGGTCATGAGCTTCCTGATGACCGCGACACCGATCAGCATGCACGTCCACGACGCGCACTCGATCGACGACGCGGCGTTCGTGATTCAGAGCCACGTCGTGGCGATGTTCGCGCCGTCGCTCGTGACCGGATGGCTCGTGGATCGATTCGGGCTCCGGCAGATGATGGCGGCGGGCGCGCTGGTTCTCGGCGCGGCGATCGCCACGACGGCATCCAGTCACGCCGTCTGGGCCTACTGGATCGGACTCGTCCTGCTGGGGCTCGGCTGGAATCTGCTGTTCATCGGCGCGACCGTGCTCCTCACGCGGAGCTACGCGCCGGCCGAGCGCTTTCGCGCGCAGGGCCTGAACGACGTCTCGGTGTTCAGCAGCCAGGCGATCGCCTCGCTGGCGTCAGGCGCGGCGCTCTACCGGTTCGGCTGGGTGGCGATGAGCCTGGCGGCCGCGCCGATCCTGCTGCTGGTGCTGACGTTGATCGTCACGACCAAACGCAAGATCGCCTCGTAACGACCTCGGGAGTCGTTTTCACCGAAAACGGAAACTGCAGTTTCCAATCCTTGGCCGCGCTGCGTCGAGCCATTGCTACCGAAAACGGAAACTCGAGTTTCCGTTTGGCCCCGAAACGACTCCCGAGGTCGTTTTCCGTTTTCAGCTCAGAACTTCCATCCCAGGCCCGCGCGCACGACTCGCCCCGGCGCGAGCGTGACGAGCGGCGTGCGGCCGACTTCGATGCGCGCATCGCCGGCGTTCTCCATGACGAAGTGCCAGCCCAGGCGGCGGACTTTCCCGAAGCCGCCGGCGATCCGCAGATCGACCTGCGTCGCGTTCGCCAGCAGGAACTGATTCCGGTCGTCGTCGTACTGCTCGCCGGTGAAGCGAAGGAATGCCGTTGCCGTGATCGTCCACGGCAGAAACACGTCGCCGCCGACGGACACCGTCGTCTTCGGGACCTGCGGCAGCCGCTTGCCGTCGAGCGCGGGGTCGATGGCGTCCTGGAACGTCGCGTTCATGAAGACCGCGGAGCCGCGCAGCCGCAGGTGCGTCGACACGCGGGCATCGCCGTCAATCTCGACACCGCTCGCGTGCGCGTCGCCCGCGTTCTGCCGCTGGCGGACGATGGTCGCGCCGGTCGACTGCGTCACGCTGGCAATCGCATCGTCGACGACGGTCCAGAAGCCCGCGACCGACACACTGCCCTTCGAGCGCTGGTAGGTGACGCCGATGTCGCCGGAGCGCGCGCGCTCGGGGAGCAGCGCCGGGTTTGCCGTGGTCAGGACATTGCCGACGCGGAAGTCGCGCACCAGCTCGTTCAGCGTTGGCCAGCGGTGGCTGGTCGCGAATGTGCCTCGGACGACGACCGCATCGTGCACAAGCCATGAGCCGGAGGCGTGACCGACGGTCGCGCCCTCGCGGTCGTCGGTCTCCTCGGGCGATGCGCGCCATTCGTGACGGATGCCCGCGCCCACGGTGACTCGACCTGTGGGACGGAATCCCGCCTGCAGCGACAGGGCGTCCGAGTCGTCCCGCAGCGGGCGCGTGGTCGTCGCCGTCGGCGTTTCAACCTTGAAGTCAGACGATGCCCGGCTGAAGACGCCGCGGCCGACGACGTAGCCCAGCGGGATGCCTCGGCCGACTTCCACCACCGCGCGCGTCATGGAGAGATCGATGTACTGGGTGGACGTCAGCGCCTCGGTCGCGCGGCCGGCCGCGACCGCGGTGAACGACTGGTCGAAGTCGTTCGGACCCGTGGACACGCGCGCCGCGATCGACGTGGACTTCACGACGGTGTCGAACGAGGCGGCAAATGTGCTGCCGCTCATCTTGTTCCACTGCTGCTCGGTGCCGTTGCCGCGCTCCTCCGAGCTGCCCCACGCCGACACCGAGAGCCGCCGGTTGTCCCACGCGCCGTCCACGCGTCCGAGCGCATTCTTCCAGTCCGCGCTGGCCGGCCGATCGACGGCGCCGCGCGATTCGGGCTCGACGGGAATCTCGCCGTCGTTGGTGAACCATCCGGCCGCGCCGAACACCGACCAGTTCCCGCGACGCAGGCCGCCGGAGAGGTCCGCCGATCCCAGCCCGTTAGATCCCGCTTCGCCGGTGATCGAAAACGCGTCCGGCCCGCCGGTGCGCGACTTGAGCGCGATGACGCCGCCAAGCGCGTCGGATCCGAAGACGTCGCCCTCGGCGCCACGGCCGACGTCCACGCCGGCGATCGCATCCGGCGGCACGCGCGTCCACGTCACCCAGCCGCCGAAGCCTTCGTTCAGCGGTATGCCATCGAGCATCACGAGACCACGGCTCGCGCCGGATGCCGACAGCCCCCGCATCGTGACGCCGTGCGTCGTCGGATTCGACGCGCGCGCGGTCGATCGGCGGAACAACGAGAAACCCGAGATGACGCGCAGCGATTCATCGGGCGTCACGGCCGGCTGGCGCTCGAGGTCTTCCTGCGAGAGCCGGGTCTGCCCGGTCGTCCCGTCGCGCCACACGGGCGTGCTGTCGACCGGCGCCGTCACGATGACGGACTCGCGGACACTGGCGGGTGTGAGCGTGAAGTCGGCGGGCGACTGTTCGACGCGCCGTAGCTCGGGGCCGAAGCCGGGCGCGCTGACCTCGACCGTCGTCGGCAGCGCGACATCAGCGAACGCGTACGCGCCGGATGCGTCGGACGTGGCCGTCCGGATCTCGAGGCCCTGATAGACGATGACTGTGGCGCCGGCGATCGGCTTCCCATCGGCGGAGCGGATCGTGCCGGAGAGCGGAACGGCGGCGTGAAGAACTGCGGCGAGAATGGCGGCCAGCGCCGCCGGCACCGCGCTAACCATGCTTGCGCTCGAACTCACGCATGAACTGGACGAGATCCGTGATGCCCTGCTCGGGGAAGGCGTTGTAGATCGACGCGCGCATGCCGCCGACCGACCGATGGCCCTTCAGGCCGTCGAAACCCGCGGCCGTGGATTCCTTGACGAACAGCTTGTCGAGATCTTCGTTCGGCAGCCGGAACGTGACGTTCATGCGCGAGCGGCTGTCCGTGTCGGCGTGCGGCTGCCAGAACGACGTGCGATCCAGTTCGTCGTACAGCGCCTTGGCTTTGCGCGCGTTGATCGTGTCAATCGCGGCGAGTCCGCCGTTGCCGTTCAGCCACTTGAGCACGAGGCCCAGGATGTAGATGCCGAAGACGGGCGGCGTGTTGTAGAGCGACCCGTTCTCCGCCTGCACCTTGTAATTCAGCATGGTCGGCAGCGCGTCCGCGGATCGGTCGAGCAGATCCTCGCGGACGATCACGACCGTGACGCCGGACGGGCCGAGATTCTTCTGCGCGCCGGCATAGATCAGCCCGAACTTCGGGACATCGATCGGCCGCGAGAAGATGTCGGACGAGGCGTCGCAGACGAGCGGCGTGTCGCCGACATCCGGAACCCGGTGCCACTCGGTGCCGTGGATGGTGTTGTTCGACGTGTAGTGCACGTACGCGGCGCCCGGCGTCAGCTTGAGCTCCGACTGCTTCGGGATCCGCTTGAAGTTGCCGTCCTCGGTCGTGGCCGCGACGTTCGTCGCGCCGACCTTCTTGGCTTCCTTCAGCGCCTTCTTCCCCCAGTCGCCGGTCAGGATGTAGTCGGCGGTGGAGCCCGCCGTCAGGAGGTTCATCGGCACCATCGAGAACTGCAGGCTCGCGCCGCCCTGGAGGAACAGGACCTTGTAGTTGGACGGGATGCCCGCCAGCGAGCGCATCTCGCCCTCGGCCCGCTGGAAGATCTCGTCGAACGGCTTCGAGCGATGGCTGATTTCCATCACAGACATGCCGACACCGGGCAACGCCACGAGATCGCGCTGCGCCTCTTCGAGCACGGGGACGGGCAGCATCGCGGGGCCGGCCGAGAAGTTGTAGATGCGTTTGACCGCTGTTGTCGTTGTCATAAATTGCCTCATTGGCCGTTCACAGCCCGAACGGCCCTACGTACATTAATTCACGGCGTTTGGAGCCACACCTGTTTCTTTGAACTGCTTCACGATCCGGACCGTCTCAGCGGCGATTGCTTCCTGCGCCTGATCGGTGGAGGCGCCGATGTGGTGCGTGCCGTAGACGCCGGGCTCCCTGACAATCGGATCGACGAAGGCGCCGGTGGCGGCGGCCGGCTCGTCGGCGAACACGTCGAGCGCGACGCGGAGCTGTTTCTCGCGAATGGCATCGCGCAGCGCGTCGTAGTCCATGACGTCGCCGCGCGAGGTGTTGATGACAACGGCGCCCGGCTTGAGCGCTTTCAGGATCTCCGCGTTGACCATCTGCTTCGTCCGCGCGCCGAGCGGCACGTGGATACTCAACACGTCCGCGTGTGACGCGGCGGCGACCGGCGTCGGCGCGAGGCGGATCGAGACCTGCCGAAGCGCGTCGGCGACACCCCATTCGCGCGCCTCGGCATCCGTCATGGCGCGATCCTGGCCGTCGAACCGGCGGCTCCAGAGGACGACCGGCATGCCGAAGGCGGCGGCGCGGATCACCATCTCGCGCGCGATGTTGCCCGCGCCCAGCAGGCCGAGCGTCGCGCCGAACACGCCGCGCGCCTTGGAGTAATCCTTCTTGTTCCAGACACCGGCGCGCAGGTCCGCGACATTCTCGGGAATGCGGCGATCGAGCGCCAGCAGCAATCCGAACGCGAGCTCGGCCACCGCAATCGAGTTCTTGCCGGGGCAGTTCGCGACGATCGTCCCGCGCGTGGTGGCGGCCTTGACGTCAATCGTGTTGACGCCGGCGCCGGCGCGCACGATCAGCTTCAGGGTCGGCGCGATCGCCGCGTCGGCGACCTTGGTCGACCGCACGACCAGGACGTCCGCCTTCGTCTCGGCGACCGCGGCCGCCAGCTTGTCATCGGCCAGATCCGGTTCGTACCGGACGTCGCAGCCGAGCGCCTTCAGGCCCTCGACGCCGCTCTTTTCGAACTTGTCTGCGATCAAAACCAGCATCGTCCTGGGTCCTTGGTCCTGGGTCCCTGGTCCCGCGTCTCAGATGAGGTGAACGAGCAACCCGTCTCTCAACTTCGGTTCGAACCACGTGGACTTCGGCGGCATGATACCGCCCGCGTCGGCAATCGACATGAGGTCGTCCACGCTGACGGGGAACATCGAGAACGCGACCGCGGCCTTGCCCGACTGCACGAGCCGCTCGAGCTCCTGCGGGCCGCGCGCGCCGCCGACAAAGTCGATGCGCTTGTCCGACCGCGGGTCGCCGACCTTCAGCAGCGGCTCGAGCACGCGCCGCTGCAGCACCTCGACATCGAGCGATTCGTCGCGCGGTGTCCCCGGCGCCACGGCCGGCAGCGTCAGGCGATGCCAGCGGCCAGCCAGGTACATCGACACTTCGCCCGCACGGTCGGGGATCGATGCGCCCGGACCCACGCCTACTCCCGCGCTCGCGAGCGCCGCGAGAAACGCCTCTGGGGTCTGATCCGCGAGGTCCTTCACGGTGCGGTTGTAGGCTTCGATGCGGACCTGCGTGTCCGGGAACGCGGTCGCGATGAACGTCGCGGCGTCCGCCGTGCGGCCGCCGTCGCGCGCAATCTCGGCGCGGGCGCGCGCGGCGCTGGCGACGCGATGATGTCCGTCGGCCACGTACAACGCCGGCAACGCGGCGAACGCCGAGATGAGCATGTCCCGATCGGCGCCGCTGGCGCGCCAGACGGCGTGCCGGACGCCGTCCGGGGCGGCGAGATCGAAGAGCGGCGGCGCGGCCGTGGCGCGCGCGGTCATCTTGTCAATCGCCGCCGACGCGCGGTACGTCAGAAACACGATGCCCGTCTGCGCGCGCAGCTCGATCATGTGACGCGTGCGATCGTCTTCCTTGTCGCGACGCGTCTTCTCGTGCTTCTTGACCAGCCCGGCGTCGTACTCGTCGAGCGAGAAGCAGCCGGCGACGCCCGTCTGCTCGTGCGCGCCCATCTTCAGCCGGTAGAAGTACAGCGAAGGCTCGGACTCCTGCACGAGCGGCGCGGCGCGCTTCAGCTCCTCGAAGTTGCGGACGGCCTGCGCGTAGACGCGCCCGTCGTACGGACTCGTCTCGGCGGGCAAATCGATCTCCGCGCGCGTGACATGGAGAAAACTGAGCGCGTTGTCCCTGGCGAGCTGCCGCGCTTCCTCGGTGCTCACCACGTCATACGGGACGGAGGCGACCTTGCCGACCGCGTCAGGGGTCGGCCGCAGCGCGCGGAAGGGAACGACGACGGACATGGGCGAGTCCTATCGAGTCTTATCGAGTCTTATCTGGGGCTGCCCGCCGCGCGTGCCGGTGCGAGGCGGGTCTCGAGATCAGCAAATGCGCCGTCGCGCACCTTCTGGTACTCAGGCAACGCCGAGGCGTCGATGGGATCGCCCTTCGGCATGCGCTGCAGCTCCGCCAGCGGATTCACATACACGCCGTTGCGGCTGATCCGGTAGTCGAGGTGCGGGCCGGTGGCGGTGCCCGTCTGGCCAACGCGGCCAATGGTGTCCTTCTGCTGGACGCGCGCGCCGGGCCGGATCCCGGGAGCGAACGCCGAGAGATGCAGGTACGAGGTCTCATATCCACCGGCATGCCGCAACCGGACCATCCGGCCGGCTTCGCCGGAGAAACCCGCAAACTCGACCACGCCATTCGCGACCGCCTGCACCGGCGTGCCGACCGGCGCGGCGTAGTCCACGCCCAGGTGCGGCCGGATGGCGCCATGAACCGGATTGCGGCGTCGATATGAGAACCGCGACGTGATGCGCGGCGTGAACGGCAGCGGCGACTTCAGGAACTGGCGCTTGAGCGACCGGCCCTGCTCGTCGTAATAGCTGGCCTTGCCCTCGGGACCCTCGAAGCGAACGGCCGTGATCCGCCGTCCGCCTGTTTCGAGGACCGCCGCACGGATGTCGCCGTACCCGACGAACTCGCCGTGTCGCATGGCGCGCTCGAAGAGCACCTGCACCCGATCGCCGTTTTGCAGGTCCGAGTTGAAGTCCACTTCCCCGCCGAAAATTTCCGCCAGCCCCAGCGCGAGCTGGATGTTCTCGCCGACGGCGTCGAACGCGCCGACGAGCGAGTTCGAATCCGGGTTGATCGTCGCCTCGACCGCGGCGATCTCGAGCTCCCGCGGGAGCATCAGAACTTCGGCACTCAGTTGTGGCGCGTCGGCGGCCGGCGCACGCGCCAGGACGCGCAGCAGCCGGTCGGCATCGATTTGGTACCGGAACTCACGGAACAGCCCATCCATCGTCCGCGTCACGCGGAAGACCTGGTTGGCTCGCAAGTCCTTTGGATTGAATACGCTGCGGACGGCGTCCACGAGCGAGGCCGTGAGCTCGACCGACAGGTTCTGCTGCCGGAGCAGGCTCTCGAGCGTGGCGTTGCGGGGGACGCGGGATTCGACCCACTGGCCGTCGCGGCCAAGCTGGATATCCGCACGGATGGGCTCGATGGAGACGCTGCCGGAGGACCGCCAGAGGAGGTAGACGACCACCGCGCCGGCGCCGCACACCCCGAGGCCGATGGTCCTCAGTCTCAATCCCGCTCCCGGTCCAGCCTGTCCATGTGCACTGAAAGGTTACCCCAGGACTGCTATATTCTCGGCCGCAGAACTGCACGCCTTTTCAGATTCGTAAGGAGCACTCAAATGACTCGGAAACACCTGCTCGTCATGGGGCTGTCGGGCGCTCTGGCGCTGTCCGCAGTCGGACTGCCGCTGCGCGCCGCCGATGAGCCGATCGACTACGACGCCATCAATCGGATCAAGGCACAGGGCCTCGTCGCCGCCAACTCGCAGGTCATGGAGATCTCGAGCTGGCTGACCGACGTGCATGGCCCGCGGCTGTCCGGGTCGCCCGGGATCCAGAAGGCCGGCGAATGGGCCGTGGCCAAGATGAAGGAATGGGGCCTGGAAAACGTCAGCCTCGAGCCGTGGCCCGCCGATCCCAACAACCAGAACAACGGGTTCCCGCGCGGCTGGACGAACGACAAGTTCTATCTGGCGGCAGTCACGCCGCAGGCGTTTCCGATTTCGGGTACTCCGTCGGCGTGGACGCCCGGCACCAATGGGCTCGTGCGCGGCGAGGTGCTGCTCGTCACCGAAACGGACGAGGCCACGCTGAAGGCGAACTACGCGGGCAAGCTCAAGGGCAAGTGGGTGATCACGGCGCCGGCGCCGGACGTCGCGGCGTACTGGACGCCGCCTTCAAGCCGGTACACGAAGGAAGAGCTCGATCGGATGGAGAGTCCGACACGGACGTTGGAATTTGGCGTCACGCCGCCAGGCGGCGGTCGTCAGGCTGGAGCGCAGCAGGCGGGACCCGGCCGCGGCGCGCCGGGTGGTGCGCCAGGCGGCGCACCGCCGGGGCCACCGTTCAACCGCAACACGTTCTTCAAGAATGAAGGCGTGCTCGGCGTGTTCTCGACTGCCCCGCGCGGTCACGGCGTCTACACCATCGGCGGCGGCTCGCGAACCGCCGATCCGGCGACGCTGCTGACCACCGTCGCGATTCCGGCCGAGCACTACGGCCGCATCGCGCGCATGCTGGCGAAGAAGATCGCGGTGACCGTCGAAGCCGACATCAAGAACACGTTCCATCCCAATCCGATGATGTTCAACGTCGTCGGTGAGATTCGCGGCACGGACAAGGCCGACGAGCTCGTGATGCTCGGCGCACATTTCGATTCCTGGCACGCCTCGACGGGCGCGACCGACAACGCCGCCGGCTCGGCGGCGATGCTCGAAGCGATGCGCATCCTGAAGCAGAGCGGCGTGAAGCTGCGGCGGACCGTGCGCATCGGGCTGTGGAACGGCGAGGAGCAGGGCCTGATCGGATCGCGTCTGTACGTCACCAAGCACTTCGGCGGCAACACCGGACGCGGCGGCGGCGCGCCAGTGCCTGCCACGCCGGACCACGCCAAGTTCTCGGGCTACTTCAACATCGACAACGGCACCGGCGCGATTCGCGGCGTGTACCTGCAGAGCAACCAGGCCGTCGGCCCCATCTTCCGCGCGTGGATGGATCCGTTCCGATCGATCGGCATGACGCACCTCAACGCCGGCAACACCGGAGGCACCGATCACGGGTCGTACGACAACGCCGGCCTGCCCGGCTTCCAGTTCATCCAGGACGCAGTCGAGTACGACTCGATGACGCACCACACGAACCTCGACAGCTACGAGCGGCTGCAGCCGGAAGACATGCGGCGCAACGCGACGATCGCGGCCGCGTTCGCGTTCCTCACCGCCAACCGCGAGGAGCGGTTACCGCGCAAGCCGGCAACGCCTGGACCGGGAGGCAGAGGCGGACAGTAATCAGTCGTAGGGCCCTTCGAACTTCGAAGGGCCCTACGTCAACTTCTATCCCGCGAACATCATTGCGCCGATTCCGACGAGCAGCGCCAACGCCACGCCGCCGATCGCGAAGCGGATCCACTTGTCGAACGGCACGTCCGCGGCGAGCAGGATCGCCATCAGCGCGCCGTTCGTGGGCGTGAGCAGCTCGGTGAGGCCGGCGCCGGTCTGATACGCGAGCACCGTCACCTGACGCGAGATCGACAGCAGGTCCGAGAGCGGCACCAGCACGGGCATCGTGAGCACGGCGTGGCCGCTGACGCTCGGCACGAAGACGTGCACGATCGCGTGCACGGGAATCATGAGCAGCGCCGCCATGTTCGCCGACGTGTCGGCGAGCGGCGCGGCGAGCCCGTTGAGGATGGTGTCGATCACGCGGCCGTCGCCGAGCACCACCGTGATCGCGCGCGCGACGCCCACCAGCACCGCCGCCGGCAGCAGGCTCTGCATGCCCTCGAGGTACGCGACTGACGTGCCGCCGAGGCCAAGGCCGCCGATCAATCCCGCCAGAACCCCGGCGGCAAAGAAACCGGCGGAGAGCTCGTTGAAGCCCCAGCCCCAGAACATCGCGCCCCACACATAGAAGCCCATCGGCGCAAGGACGAGCAGGAAGATCCCGAGATCCCGCCCGATCGGGCCGGCGTTCGCGGCGAGCGTGTCCGTTGCGGGCGCCACTCGCGTCCGCACCGCATGACGCATCGTCCAGGCCGTCCAGAGCGCGAAGGCAATGACGAGTGACACCAGGCGGAGCGCGCCGCCCGACGCCGGCGGCAGCTCGGCGAGTTTCATGGCGATGCCGGCCTGGAACGGATTGGTGGGTCCGAAGGCGCTGCCGATCATCGCGGCGCCGGCGCTCATCGCGACGACGGTCACGCGATCGACGCCGAGACCGCGCCCCAGCACGAGCAGCACCGGCACGAGCGCGATGATCTCCTCCTGCATGTTCTCGAGCGCGCCCATCGCCGCAAAAAAGAACGCGACGATTGGAATCGCGAGCAGGCCGCGCCGCCGGAATGCCGCCACGAGCGCCGCGACGAGCCGGCCGAGCGTGCCGAGCCGATCGACGACGACCCACGCGCCGCCGACGAACAGAACGACCGCGACGACGTCGGCCGCCTCGACGAATCCGCGCGGCACCGAGACCACGGCCGCGAACGGCCCGACCGGAGCCGGATCAACGCGTTTGTAGGTGCCGGCGACTACGACGTCGCGCCCGGTGGCGGGATCTTCCCTGCGGTCGTACTGACCGG